>ENA-UOWO01000381-UOWO01000381.1-activated-sludge-metagenome-genome-assembly--contig:-NODE-381-length-65234-cov-9.968088_pt1 | contig 65234 bp, 49 predicted proteins | sample MGYA00238148_ERZ761564 | MGnify/ENA primary metagenome ERZ761564 (study PRJEB28885, sample SAMN05720194) | activated sludge metagenome | isolation source: Anaerobic digester | place: USA...
GGGAAGAGAATATTTCGCCGGCAAGATCCGGAGCGGTGGAGAGCATAAGCAGGACGAGAACAGTTCTGCAAGCCTTCATGGTGCTTCCTCCTTGATGGCCTGGAAAGAGAAAGTAAGGTGTTTCAATCCCCCAAAAAGTGGGCTATTTAAGGGTATATAGGGAATTTACAAAAGATATTATTGGTTTAAAAGAGTAAATCAACATTTTAACCCAAGGAGGAAACGAGAATGAAAAAGTACGGCATTCTGCTGGTGGTAACGTGGATTGTTTGCAGCCTGTTCGTTGTACCCGCTTCTGCTCAGTATCAGGCCCAGGGTTGGAAGGGCGGTATCGGCATCGGCGCCGTTGCAGGCGACACAGATCTTGAAGAGTCTTTTTCGGATGCCGAGATCGGTCCCCTGGCGCGCGCATTCATACGCTATGGCCTGGGCTCCGGGCTTCTGCAGGGCGAACTGGGTATTAACGCAGGCGTCCTCAAGGGAAATGGCTACAAAACCCATCTGGTGCCGGTCGACTTTCGCATGTTGATCAGCCCGCTTAAACTGGAATCCTTCAATCCCTACCTTTATGCCGGTATCGGCTCACTGTGGTACAAGTTCAAGGAGACCCCCGGGGTGCTCGCTTTTGATGATACCGGCGATCAGATGACCCAGGTGCTCCCCTTTGGCCTTGGCCTTCAGTTCAAGGTTGGCGAAAAGACCGCTCTCGAAGTCAGCGGCGGTTATAACATCACAATGAAGGATCACATGGAATATATGGTCGCCGGCGAAGACACCAAGGACGGCTACTACAGCCTTCTGGTCGGCCTGACCTATGGCGGCGCCGATGACGGTGACGCAGACAAAGACGGTCTGAGTGACAAGCTCGAAAAAGAACTTGGCACCAACAGGAAACTTGCCGACAGCGATGGCGACGGCATCAGCGACGGCGACGAGTACCTAAAGTTCAAGACCAATCCTCTTGTGGCTGACAGCGATGGTGACGGCCTCAGCGACTACGATGAGCTCTACAAGTATCGCACCTCCCCGGTCGAAGCCGACACTGATGGCGATGGCCTGACCGATGCCCAGGAAGTGCAAAAGTATTTGACCGATCCGTCCAAAGCGGACAGCGATGGCGATGGCCTGAGTGACAGCGCTGAGATCAATACCTACAAGACTGATCCGATGAAAGCCGATAGCGATGGTGACGGCCTCTCCGATGGCGATGAGATCAACAAGTACAAATGCAATCCGCTTCTTGCCGATTCCGACAAGGACGGCCTCAATGACGGCGATGAGGTTAAAAAGTACAACACATCCCCGATGAAACCGGACACGGATGGCGATGGTCTGGGCGATTTCCAGGAGGTGACGCAGTACAAAACCGACCCGGCCAAGATCGATACCGACGAAGGCCTGGTCGCTGATGGCATCGAGGTCAATCGCGGCACCAACCCGCTCGACCCGAATGATGACCTCGAGAAAGAGGAGCAGATCAAACGCGCCGTTGGAACCGAAATTATCCTCGAAGGGATCGTCTTCGATACCGGCAGTTCCAAGATTCGTCCCTCTTCCAAGGTGACGTTGGACAAGGTTGCCAAGACAATGATCGAAAACCCCGAACTTGAGGTGGAGATCCAGGGCCACACCGATAGTGTTGGCAAGCACGCTTCGAACGTAAAGCTCTCCCAGGCTCGCGCCGAATCTGTGGCCAAGTATCTGGTGGACAAGGGCATCTCCGCTGCGCGCATGACGACCAAGGGCATCGGCCCCGACCGTCCGGTTGCCAGCAATGATACGGCCGAAGGCCGCCAGCTCAACCGCCGCATCACCTTCACCAGAACCAAATAAACCAGATTTGATAAAAAAAAGCGTCCATCTCTGAGAGATGGACGCTTTTTTTATTTACTCTTTATATTCCCGCATGATCACGGCTTATATTTCGCCGCCTCCTTTTCGCATTCTGCCGCCAGCTCATTAAATCGAACAACCTCGGTCACATCTTCCTTCAAGGGCACCTGACGGTTGCTTGAGGTGACAATCTTGCGTCTGTTATCGAGCTGCAGAGTCAGAACTCCGGCATATTTGCCCATGGATGGGGTCGTGACGATGCGGACGGGATTTACTGCGCTGCTCTGGCTGGCGACGAGATAGTGCTCTCCGCCGAAAACGGTCAGATCAATACCAGGGACAGCCGCGAGGAGAGCGGTCAACTGCTGGTATTTGCCGTAATAAAGGAGAATAACCAGGTCTGCTTCCTTGCTGATTTGCGGCATTATTTCCCTGGCCGTTTCGACCGGATCCCGATAGAGCAGCTCCGGTTCGCCGGGCCGGTTGACAAACAGCTGGGCCAGGCTATTATCCGTCAAACCCAGCATGGCGATGGAGAGCTTTTTAAAGGGCAGCTTGCCACGGCCGGATGCTGCTTCTAATTCTTTGATCACATACGGTTTGAAAATTGCCGATCCCGAATTCTTGTCAACGACGTTCGCGCAGAGAAAATTCACCTTGAACTCTTGCTCGAGGCCTTGCAGAAAAGTTGTGGGGTTGCTCCACTCCCGGTAGCCGAGATTGAAGGCCGAGTAATCGAGCCAGCTCATCCCCTGGACGAGATAGCGGTTCTGGAGCTGGCTGCCGGGAGTATGGACACGCGAAAAGCCACCGGCATCAACAAGCAGGTTAAAATCAGCTGTGGAGAGATCCTTTTCGAGAAAACCGGCCCGCCGGGCCAGTCCGCCGTAGCGTGCGGACTTTCAGCCACATGGGGTAAGGTAGCCAATCAGGTCATTGGAATAATAGACATTCAGGCTCGCTCTTTCACCCTGCTGCGGAAGGGCGCGGGGTGCGATGGCGAACAAGATGAAAAGAGCGGCGTGCAGTGCAGATCCGTTCCGGAGGAGACGCATAGTATTGATTCCATTAGGTTAAGAGGTGACTGCCGCCGGGAGAGGAGGTTCGTTTTCCGCCTCCTCTTCCCCGGCGATCTTTATTTCACAGTTATTGTAATGTAGTTATCCTGTGCGGTGACATCAACATCAATCGCGTATTTCAGATCAAAGACCACGCGCGAAAAACCTTCACCGTGATAGCCCAATCGGGCGCGCAGGAAAGGTCCACGGTTTAGCTCATAGCTGGCGATATCGTTGAGCAGATAGCCCTTGGGAAAATCGATCACCAGACGGTCGGGCGTATCGAGCATATCGGTGGTGAAGCCCATCTTGCCGTTGCAGACGATGCGTAGAGTGCGGTCATCGATCACTTCAACCGACTTGATGGCAGTACCATCAGGCATTTCCGGAACGGCATCCATGGTGTAAAGCAGGAATTCAACACGACGGTTGCGGAAGCGGCCCTCAGGGGTCTCATTGGTGGCGATCGGCCGGCTTTCGCCATAGCCCACGGGCATGAAGAAGCGTTCGCGGCCGAGCCTCTCCTTGTTGATCAGAAAAACCATGACGCTGTCGATGCGGCGCTGTGAGAGGCGGATGTTGTACTCGTCAGTGCCGATGTAATCGGTGTGGCCGGAGAGCTGGACGCGGGCCTCGGGATAGGTATTGAGGATGTCGGCCACCTGATGAAGTGTGCTGAAGGCGTCCGGACGGATGCGCGCCTGGTCGAAATCAAAGTTGATGCGCATGCTGACGAGGATTTTTTCGCGCGATTTGGGCTCGACTTCGATCTTGCCTTCGGATTCTGCGGCAATCTGCTTCACCCTGGCCAGCCGCTCGGCGAGTTCCTCCTCCATTTTTCTGGCACGCTCTTCAATTTCACGGGCGTTTTTGGCGGCCTCTTCGGCCGCGCGGCGGGATCTCTCCGCGGCATCGAGTTCCTCCTGCAGGCGGTCATCCATGGCACTGCGGTCGAAGGCGCCCATGGCATTCATCCGTTCTCCGGTCTCATTGAAGCGGACCAGCACAGAGAAGCGGTGAGAGGCCTCATCGAACTCGTCGATGGGGGCGTAGGCGTAATCAAAGCGGACGCGCGATCTGCCGAGCCACTCTGCGGGCATGTTCAGACCAACACCGGCGGGCCAGCGGGAGGCTTCAAGATCGTGAATTTTGTAGCCTCCTCGCATGGCGATCAGGTCGCTGATGATGAACTCGCCGCCGACGTAGTAGCGCATCTCTTCGTCAGCGGGCAGGGCAGCATCCGCAGCCAGATTAAGATCGAAATCCTCGGAGATGGGCAGAAAGAGAGCGGCGCCGCCGCGGTAAGTGAGCGGCAGGGAGACGGATTGCTCGTCGAAGGAGATCTTGGAGATCCCGATATTCTGGGCACCTGCTCCGATTCCCAGCCATTTGGTACGGAAGAGCAGGCCGGCATCGGCACCGTAGGCCGTGCTCCGCTCGCCGATAAGATCCTGGTGCAGCATCTTGAAGGCAGCACCGAAAGCGAGGCGGCTTGTTCCGAGCCGGAGGGCATTCGCGTAACCGATGGTCAGCAGCATATCATTACTGCTGCTGCTCCCCCCCAACTGCTGGAAATTTTCGTCCAGTTCAATGACCTCCCCCTCATCGAAGTAGCTGAAATCAGCGGAAAATACGCCGATCCTGGTGGGCAGGGCTGCGGCGATGCCGCCCTGTTTGGTGTCATCGATCCAGTTGTGAACATTGAAAGCGAGCTGGGGTTTCGCGATCAGTCCGGTGCCCGCCGGATTGTAGCGCAGACCAGTGATCTCACCGGCGCCGGGGACGGAGTAGGCCTCCCCCATGCCGACGGCGCGCGCGACCGAGCTGACGCGAAGGAAGGGCGCACCATGAAATCCGATGCCCTTGTTATCCTGCGCCGCAGTGAGAGTGGCGCCTGCGAGCAGGAACATAGCGACCGCCGGCCAGATGCGGCCGAGTTGATGCGCCCATTTGAGTGATAAGGCTGAATAGTATCTCATTTTCGCTCCATTGCCAAGTCGATGATTAGAATTAACCGCCATAGTTAGGGCAACCTCGTTTGTCTAGCGTAAGATGACAAACTTGCGGATGAAGGTGACCTGCCGTGAGAGGGGCGTAGCGGCACGCAATTCCGCATTGACTTTGGCCCAGTAGGTTCCGCTTGCGACCTCCTGACCGCTCTCATTGCGCATGTTCCACCACATATCGCTGCTGTTCAGGCTGACATTGTTCTCGGTAATAAAATTGATATCTCTTCCAGCCAGCAGTGTACGCACTTTTTCGCCGGCAAGATTGAAAATCTCGATCGAGGTGACTGCAAGCGAGTCCGTGCTAAAGCCGACGCGCATCCTGAATTTGCGGTCCCGGCGCGGAGAGTAGGGATTGGGGCCGATCTCAACCCCGTCAGGTCTGCGGCCGTAAAAGATGTAGATGCTGTCGCGCGCACTGGTGTCGCTCTCGACCGGAATCAGGACATATTTGGTCAGGTTCAGATTGTCAATATACTCCGCTGCGACGGTGTGACCGGGTTGAGTCTCGATCTGACCATTGCCGCGGATGCCGTTGTTGTTGCGATTGACGATCAATCCGACCTGGTTCACGAATTCGCCGGTGTTATAACGGCCAGTGGCTGTCGATGCGACCTCGGTCAGGAGCACTTCCTCCTTATCCTGGGTCACATTATCGTAAATCGAGATCTGCAGGGTTTCCGCGAGATCGGGATCGAGGTTGTGGTCAGTTTCATTCTTGATACGGACGTAGAGGGTATCCCCGAACCAGGCCTTGATGAGTTCGATCTTGCGGGCGTTTTCGATGGTCATAACGCCGGCGGAGTTCTTGATCACCTGGATAGTATCGCTGGCGGCATCAAGCGTTGTCAGCGAATCCTGATAGTTGACCACGAGTAAATCACGATCCTGGGCTTCCATGATATTGTTGCCATGGATTGCTGATGAGTTGATCAGGATAGGGATGGCCTTGGCTGAGAAAAAGCCTCCAAGGGTCAGCAGTTTGAGGTCGACGTTGACAGAATCCCGGGTGCCAAGGGCGTGCACGGTGACCCGGTGGCTGGTCTTGAAAGGTTCGAGATCGGGATCGCGCAGCAGGATATAGAGGCTGTCGACCAGACTCTCGGTGGAGGGAATCGTGGTTGTGGCGCGATAGAAGGCCCTGGAGTTGGCGTTTTTATCGGTGAAGGCGATGGATGAGTTGGCGGTCGGGATGGCATCCCAGGTGACCTTCCAGTTGTCCATGATGGGCGTCATCGAAGAGTTTCCGGTGGAGAGGCTGGCGACGAGAAAGATGGATTGAATACCCTTGAGGGAGGGCAGCGAAGAGAGAGTGATCTCGTTCACCTCGTTGAGCTTGCTCGCTGTAAATCTTTCGAGTATTTCCGAATTTCTGGCATCGAGAATCTGCACTTCGATGTCGACGGCGGCCCGTTTTTCCACCTCTTTGGCCAGGATGGTCCTGAAGGTGAGCCTGTTCCACTGTGCAACCAGCTTTCCTGCCGTTTCCATGATGTCTGGAGTATAAAAGAAAGCGCCGGTTTGGTTCACTTTATAATAGTGATGCTTCACCACGACCTGCTTAAGGATCGGAGTCTGGAGCGGGTCGCTGGTCCTGAGCAGGACGCGGAACTGGTACCAGCGTCCGCCGGTATGCACCTGGTTGAGGGCGCTGCCCGAAGAGGTGTAGTAGCTTTCTTTGCCAGTCGGGCCATACCAGGTCGCACCGTCGAGTGCGAAATCGGATTCGGCTGTGCGCAGCTGAAACCAGGCCGAAGTGACGCCGGTGACAGTATCCGCCATCCAGAAGAGGGAGTCGAAGACGGAAGCGTGCAGTTCGCCGAGGTCGTACTTGCCAGAAACGACGAAAGACTCCGTGTAGGCGAGGCGGACCGGATAGTTCTCATAGACGGCGAGCGTGCGTCCTTCATCGATGCGATCAGAATCGCGTAGCCCTTTTACACGGCGGTGATACTGCCAGACAATCTCCCCGGCCGGGCTGACCTCGATGATGCGCTCGTTGCCGGCATCGGAGATGATCACATTCTGCGAAGAGGCGATCAGGTCGGCATCGGTCGGAAGCTTCAGGCCGACGGCTCCACTGTCAGCGCTGCCGGTGCTTCCGAACTGCCAGAGGATTGATTTGGAGCCGCGGTCGACCAGGATGACGCGATGGTTGCCGCCATCCGTGATGAGTATATGATCATTCGCATCGATATACTGGATGTCCATCGGCGATTTGAGCACATCAGCGCCCAGTTCCCAGATAATGTTGTTGGTATTGCCATCGACGATGATGACGCGGTTGTTGCCCTTGTCGGCGATGATATACTCGTTGGTATTGGGGATCTTTTCGGCATCCTCCGGCTGGCGCAGCTGATTAAAGCCGTTCCCCTCACGGTAGAGGGCGTCGCCGTATTTCCAGTCGATTTTGCTGGTCTCCTTGTCCACTGTGATCACCCGGTTGCGATCCTGGTCGGTGATCACCACCTTGAAATAGCCGGTAGCGTTGTCTCGGTAGATGAAGGCATCAACCGGCTTGTTGAGATACTTTTCGTCGGTTGGATTGGTGGCGCTTTGCGGGGGCGGGAAAGACCAGGTTTCCACGGAGGTATTGGCGTTATATTCAAAGACGCGCCTGCCCAGGCCATCCGTGATCAGGTAGAGGTTCTGCCCGTTCAGGGTACGGCTGTCGATATCCTCGGCAGCGGTGATCGATTCGCGGTAGGGATACATCCACTCGAGACCGGAGAGACGGTAATCGAGTGTTGAATCCTCGCCGGAGGAACCGAAAACGGGCTCCAGCGTGCCGATATCGCTCAGCATGGTGCCCGGTCCTTTGATGGTTTTTGAGAAGAGAGGATCGCCATCCTCAAAAAAACCGGGTGTCGTCTGCGCCATGATCGTGAGCGGCAGCAGCAAGAGAAGGGCGATAGCGAGTGCGATCCGGTGTTGAAAGAGTGACCCATTTTTCATGATTCATTCCGTCCTTTTAATCCGAAATGATGCGATTAATAATTAATTATTTAATACTGCGTTCAAAAAAAACTTTTGTCCAGCTAAATTGAGCTCCCTGTGCCGCAGCGGCATGGGGCTGTTTGAAGCGGCGGCACAGGATGATTACGCCGCCGGCGGCTGATCATCTTGCGCTCGTGGCCATGGCCAGAGCGATGGAGTAAAATTTGGTCTCTTCGCTGTCCGCCCGGCTGGTCAGAATCACCGGGCACTGTGCGCCAACAATTATGCCGGCCGTCCTGGATCCGCCCAGATAGGTCATGGTTTTGTAGAAAACGTTAGCAGCCTCGATGTCGGGCATGATCAGGATATCGGCATCTCCACCGACCTCGCTGGCGATTCCCTTCACTTCGCAGGCATTCCGGCTGACGGCATTATCGACGGCCAGAGGACCATCAATAATGGCCTCTTTGATCTGGCCGCGAGCGGCCATTTGCGCAATCGCAGCGGCATCAATCGTGCAGGGCATGGAGTCATAGTTCACCTTCTCCACCGCAGCGATCATCGCCACTTTGGGCTTTATAATGCCGAGCTGATGGGCCGCATGGACGGCGTTCTCGGTTATGGCGATCTTGCCTGTGAGGTCAGGAGCGATATTCATGGCGGCATCCGACATCAGCAGCAGTTTGTGGTAGGCAGGGACAGTGAATGCGGCGAGATGGCTGAGGAGTTTGCCGGAACGCAGCCCTGCTTCCTTGTCGAGGACCCCCTTCAACAAAGTTGCGGTCGTGCACTTGCCTTTCATGAGGGCGTTGGCCATCTGCTGGCGCACCAGCTGGATCGCCACTGAGACCGATTGCTGCTCACTCTCGGCGTGAATGATATCAAAACTGGAGAGGTCCAGCCCACCCTTGCCGGCAATTTCAAGAATAGACGTTTTGTTGCCGACCAGGACGGCATCAGCGATGTCACGGCTGTGGGCGAGGCAGAGGGCTTCAAGGATATCTTCATCCTCGGCCATCGCGACGGCGATCGTCCTCTTGACGTGTCCGGTGACCTGGCGAAGCATCTCCTCAAACGATGCGATCATAGTTTCTCCGGGTTGACCTGTTCCTGATCGATCGGCATTGCTATAAAAGTTTCAGCGTTCATTGCAACTGACGGAAACTTGCGGAGATACATTTTATCAACAGTGACCAGAGGCACCCCTTGTTCCTGGGCGAGTGCGACGTATTCGGCAGCATATGCAGAGCAGTCGAATTTTTCGGTCACGGTGAGAATCGCCAGAGAGGGAATCTCAAATTGGCCGCCTTGCATGAGGCTTTCGGCCTCCTGCATGATCAGGCTGGCCTGCCGGAGTGTCAGCACATTTTTGCGCAAATAATAGGCGAGCAGCTGGCGAAACTCGCTGCGCCAGAGCAGCGGGGCGATCCACTCGTCGTCCCTGCGCAGGACCTCCCGGGCCAGATCGGTTTTTTCATTATTGAGCAGCAAAGCGGCGATCATTTGTGAATCGACCACGATCATGAGCGTCCCTCATCCAGTGCTTTTTCCAGCCCTGACTGGGCGATGGAGGGCAAATCCAGCCCTTTTTGCAGCTGTTCGATCCGCTTCAGAAAGGCATCAGAATTGATGCGCTGGCTGCAAATGGCGCGCTCGATACAAACGATGATTTCACTGTTGATGCTGCGACGATTTTCCTTGGCGAGCTGCTTGAGCTTTTTGTAGAGATCGGGGGGAATCTTTTTTACGGTGATGGTCTGCATGAAAACCGCTCCAGAAAGGTTCTTATTTGGAACCATAATGGAATATACTATATTTTTAAATAATTGTCAAGATAAAATTGAAGTTAGGCCGTTTTCCATAAAAAAGCGGCTGGAATCAACCTCTTCCAACCGCTCCCTGGCCATTTTAAAAGTGCTGCAGTTGTCTTTTACCTACTCATACGCTTTGGCCTGCTCTTCGCCGCGCAGAACGCGCAATGCTCCCAGGGCCAGAGCTTCCATCTCCTCCTCACCCGGGAAGAGCAGCACGGGGGCGATAAAACTGACGCGTTCGCGGATGAGTCCGGTGAAGCGGTCATCATGGGCGATGCCGCCTGTCAGCGCAACGGCATCTACCTGCCCGCTGAGTACTGCAGCCATGCTGCCGATCTCCCTGGCGATCTGTCCGGCCATCGCCTGATAAACCAGCAGCGCCTGGGCGTCCCCCCTGTCGATCATCGCCAGGACCTGGCGCATATCATTGACGCCGAGATAAGCGACAACTCCGCCTTTTCCGGTGATCATTTTACTGATCTCGCGCTCGGTATAGCTTCCCGAGAAGCAGAGCTTGACCAGCCCGTAGGCGGGCAAGGTCCCGCTGCGTTCAGGCGAAAAGGGGCCATCGCCATTAAGCGCGTTGTTGACGTCGATGACCCGGCCCTGCCGGTGCGCAGCCACGGAGATGCCCCCACCGAGGTGGACGATTATCAGGTTGAGTTGCTCATAGGGCTTGCCAAGCTGCAGCGCCGCCTTGCGTCCCACTGCTTTATGGTTGAGAGCATGGAAAATGCACTGTTTAGGGAGAAGCGGGTGCCCGGTGAGGCGAGCTTCGGGTTCGAGCTCATCGACGACCACTGGATCGACGATGTAGGCGGGACGATCGTGCAGGGACGCCAATTCGTAGGCGAGGATGGCGCCCAGATTGGAGGCATGTTCGCCAAACTCCGCTTTTTCGAGCTGCGTCAGCATGGTCTCGCCTACCTGGAAGGTTCCACTGGTAACCGGATGGAGCAGGCCGCCCCGGCCGACAAAAGCGTCGATCTCTCCAATCTGCACTCCTCGTTCTTCCAGTATCCTTAAAATGGCCTGCCGGCGGAAGGCATACTGGCTGTAGACCGAAGGATAGGGTGTGAGCTCTTGCGAAGAGTGCGCCATGCTCGCTGTGAAAACCGGGGTTTCATCGTGAAAAAGGGCGATCTTGGTCGAGGTAGAACCGGGATTGATGACCAGGATAGTGAACACACCACCTCCGTTATTCGGATTCAACGTGGACAAGGGATTCAAGACGCATCGGGGTGAGGCGCTGTCGAGCCCCGAGAAAGTCCAGTTCAATGACAAAAGCGCAGCCGATCACTTCCGCTCCGAGCGCGCGGGCGAGCCGGATCGCTGCCTCCACTGTACCGCCTGTGGCGAGCAGATCATCGACGATCAGCACGCGCTGGCCCGGTTGAAGGGCATCGGTGTGCATCTCGAGACTGTCGCTGCCGTACTCTAGGGCATAGCTCTCCCGAATAGTGGCGGAGGGCAGTTTGCCGGGCTTGCGTACCGGAACCATGCCAACGCCGAACTCATGTGCCAGGATACCGGCAAAGATGAAGCCGCGGGACTCGATGCCGATGACTGCGTCAATCCTCTCCCCTTCAAAGCGACGGCGCAGCTGTGCGATGGTTTCGCGCAGAGCGGGTCCATCGCCAATAAGAGTGGTGATATCCTTGAAGACAATCCCCGGCTTGGGAAAATCCGGGATGCTGCGAATCTTGTCGGCGAGGTCCATACGGCTTCCTTTCAGGATTGAGCGCTCCAGTTCACGATGCGGAAACCTCCGTGGTGCCAGGAAGTGATCATAACTTAATGTGGAAGGTTAAAAGATCAAGCTATCTATGGATAGATTCGCGAGATCGTTCTCGGGAACGGGATCGTTTCACGGATATGCTGCAAGCCGCAGATCCAGGTGACGGTGCGTTCGAGCCCAAGCCCGAAGCCGGCGTGGGGCACCGAGCCGTATTTGCGCAGATCGAGATACCAGTCATAATTCTCGACCGGGAGCTGATGTTCCCGGATGCGGCCGAGCAGAGTGTCGAGGTCGTCTTCACGCTGCCCGCCGCCGATAATTTCGCCGTAGCCTTCCGGGGCGAGGAGATCTACGCAGAGTGCGCGGTCGGGCCGTTGAGGATCGCGTTTCATATAAAAGGCCTTCACACCGGCGGGATAGTGGGTCACCATGACCGGCCGGTCATATTTCTGCGAAATGATGGTCTCGTCTGGTGCACCGAGATCGTCGCCGTAGATAAACTGACTGTTCTCCGCTTTGATCATCCTGGCCGCTTCTTCATAGTCAAGCCGCGGGAAGGGCTTCTGGATGCATTCAAGTTTGCTGAGGTCGCGTTCTAGCCGCTTCAGTTCTTCTTTACGTTTGTCCAGCACACGCTCGACGATGGCGCAGACCAGTCCTTCAGCCAGTTCCATATCTCCCTGCAGGTCGCAGAAGGCGACCTCAGGCTCGATCATCCAGAATTCGGTGAGATGGCGGCGGGTTTTGGATTTTTCCGCCCTGAATGTGGGGCCGAAACAGTAAACCTTGCCGAAGGCCATAGCGGCGGCTTCCATATAGAGCTGACCGCTCTGGGTGAGATAGGCCTTGTCTTCAAAATAGTTGGTTTCAAAGAGAGTGCTGGTTCCTTCAGCGGCTGCTGGCGTGAAAATGGGAGCATCAATAAGAGTGAAATTCAAATTATCGAAATAATCGCGACATGCACTAATAATCTCGTGTCTTACTTTAAGAACTGCATGCTGCAGTGCGGAACGAAGCCAGAGATGCCGGTGTTCCATAAGAAAGTCGATGCCATGTTCTTTGGGGCTGATCGGGTATTCGCCGGCAATATGTACAATTTCGAGGGTGCCCACCTGCAGCTCAAAGCCGCCTTTGGCTCGTTTATCCTCGCAGACCGTTCCGGTCACCCGTACAGAGCTCTCCTGGGTGAGCGTGAGTGAGGACTCGAAAAGTTCGTCACCGATGGTATCCCGGAACATCACCGCCTGAATCAACCCGGTGCCGTCGCGCAGCATAAGAAAAATCAGTTTGCCTTTAGCAGTTTTGTTATAAACCCATCCCTGCAGGGTTACCTCCTGTCCGAGGTATTTTGCGATCTCTTCGATATACACTTTTGCAGCCATTCTCTTGCGTTCCTTTCCGAAGGAGAGTGATGAGAATACTTTGGTTTATTTTGCCAACAGCAGAGGAGTCTCGGCCTGCCTCAGGATCCGGTCCGTGGTACTGCCGAGCAGGGTTTCGCGAATTCGGGAGTGGCCGTAGGCTCCGATGGCGATCAGGCTGTATTGCTTTTGGGCGGCGTGTTTGACCAGGGCTTCGTCAGGCCGTCCGGTGACTATGAACGTTTCGGCCGTAACTTTATAGTTGCCCAGATAGGTAGAGGCGATGCCAAGATAGTGGTTGGCGAGTTCGTTGTCTTCACTGACGCATAGCACTCCGACCTTTCCACCGGCGGCTTCAGCCAGATGAGCGGCATACTGCAGGGCCCGGTTGGCATGGTCGGAGCCGTCGTAGCCCACCAGGATATCCCGGATGGGAGCAAATTCCTGCCTAACCGCCAGCACGGGTTTACGCACCATCCTGCTCACCTCCTCCACTGTGGCACCAAGAGTTTTGGCATCCCAGTGTGCGAACTCGCCTCGCTGGCCCAGGATCAGCATATCCGCCGTCTGTGAGTGCTCAAGGATGACGTCCACGGGCGCCCCAATGCTCTTGTGCGCGGAAAACGGGATCCCGCTCTGCTTGAGAAGTGCTGACGATTTGGCAAGGATCTTGTCGCATTTCTCCTCGAGCAGACTGCGCGAGGCCTCCTGATACGAAGAGGAGGGCACGATGGAGATGAAACCGTCGCTGCCGACGGCGGAAGCCCATTCAAAGATGCGCACATCCGCGACTGTGAGCAGGCTCAGGTGGCTGCTGAAGCGCCCGGCGAGTTCAATGCCGTGAGAAAGGACGGAGTCGGTATAGGTGGAGCCATCAACGGCCAGTAAAATATTTTTAAACATATTCTCCTCCCTCCTCTCGATTGTGACGGCCCAGGCAGGGCATTCGGCAGCCCGACAATATCTTCCCGGCTGGAGTCGGGAACGGGGTCCTGCCGCTTCCGTTCACCACGCACTCAGTGCCAGAGTTCGGGTTTGGCCTCCCGATTCATCAACTCCTCCAGGGCGGCGTGTGGTTCCTTGTGCTCGAAAAGGGCCTGATAGACCTGCTCACAGATCGGCATCTCGACCTCGCATTGGCGGGCGAGAGCGACGGCTGATTTGCTGGTCCTGACCCCCTCGGCCACCATAACCATGGAGGCGAGGATCTCCTCCAGAGTTTTTCCCCTGCCGATCTGTTCACCAACGAACCGGTTACGGCTGTGCCGGCTCATGCAGGTGACGATCAGATCGCCCATGCCCGAGAGTCCGGCGAAGGTGAGAAGATTGGCACCCAGTTTTCTTCCCAGCCGGGCCATTTCGGCCAGTCCGCGCGGCTGCAGGGCGGCCTTGGTGTTATCCCCAAATCCGGCGCCATCGCAAATGCCGGCGGCGATCGCGATCACATTTTTCAGTGCGCCGCCCAGTTCCACGCCGACGACATCATGGCTGCGGTAGAAGCGCAGGGTGCGGCTGTTCAACTCCTCCTGCAATGAAATGGCGACCTCTTCTGAGCTGGAGGCGATGACGACCGCCGAGGGAATGCCCCGGCTGACCTCTTCGGCATGGCTGGGTCCGGAGAGCACGGCGTAATTCTCATCGGGAAAGTCGGGCAGCTCCTGCCGGACGATTTCGGAGATGCGCAGCTGGGTATCGTTTTCGATCCCCTTGGCGCAATTGACCAGCAGTACTCCCGAGGGGAGGTGGATTGGCGCGATCTGGCGGAGCACCCCGCGCACGAAATGCGAGGGCACAACCTGCAGGATCACCTCAACCCGGTGGAGAGCGCGTTCCAGCTCGGCCGTGATCGTGATATCACGTTCAATCTCGCTCCCCGGCAGCACGGCGGATCGGGTCCGTTCGCGATCCAACCTTTCCGCTTCAGCCGGATCAAATTCCCACAGTGTGACCGGATGACCGAGGCACCGGCAGTAGTTGGCCAGGGTAATTCCCCATCCTCCCGCGCCAAGGACACACACTTTTTTGATCATAAACCTCTCTCTCCGCTCCTAATATACTTTGCCCATCACCATGGCAGTCTCGCCTCCCTCTTTTTCCAGCAGGTGGAGGATTTCGTCAGCTCCATCCGGGCGTACGACAAGAACCAGGCCGATGCCGAGATTGAAGACGCGGCGCATCTCATCGTCGGCGATCCCGCCGTACTCCTGAATGAGCCGGAAGAGAGGCGGTACGTTCCAGTTCTCCCACTCCACCTTGAGGTTGAGGCCGCCCCGCAGCAATCTGCGCGTGTTCCCCTCGATGCCGCCTCCGGTGATATGGCTGATCCCCTTCAGTGCCGAATGGCCGCGCACCAGGCGGATGGGATTTTGATAGCTGCGATGAACCTGGAGCAAGGCATCCGCCCAGGTCGTGCCGAGCTTGGAGACGTGCTCATCCAGATCGATCTTTTTCATCTCGAGCAGAACCTTGCGCGCCAGAGAAAAGCCGTTGGTGTGCAGGCCGGTCGAAGGCAGACCGATGAGCAGATCGCCTTCCCTGATCTGCCCGCCGTCGATGATGCGGTCACGGTTTACCGCCCCGATGATAGTGCCGGCCAGGTCGTACTCTCCGGCTGCATAAAACCCCGGCATCTCTGCAGTTTCGCCGCCGATCAGGGCGCAGCCGTTTTCGCGGCAGGCTTTGGCCATCCCGCCCACCAGCGCCGCAGCGGTGGCGGGATCGAGCACCCCGACGCCAAGGTAGTCGAGAAAAAAGAGCGGATCGGCCCCGCAGGTCATGATATCGTTGACACAATGATTGACCAGATCCTGGCCGACTGAATCATGGCGTCCGGATGCAAAGGCGATCTTGAGTTTGGTGCCGACCCCGTCGATGCTGGAGACGATAACCGGATCGGTGTATTTCTTCAGATCGAGTGCGAAAAAGCCGGCGAAAAGCCCGATTTCCTTGAGCACATGACTGTTGAAGGTCGATTTGGCCAGCGCTGCGATGTTGTGGGTCGCCTCTTCCGCCGCTTCGAGGCTGACGCCAGCTTCCTGATAGGTGATAGGCACTAGGGTTTTCCTTCCTTGAGATAGTCCTGACGCACTGAACTGAAGAACTCGAGCGCTGAAGCTTCCAGATAATCGGGATAGGTCCAGGGATTGCTCTGAAACCGGCCTCCGCGCCAGAAGAGCTGAACATCACCATAGATACCCTGACCGAGATAGATGCGGTGACCGTAATTTTTGGTCGTTGCCAGCACCAGTTTCGCCGCCTCGATGTAGCCGGGATCGAGGTTGACGCTCCGGCGGCCAGCCAGGGCCATCTCCGCCTCGATGCGATTGGTGGCGAGTTTGATCCCGACGATCTGCATCGGCTCGATCAGACGCCCGAAAGCGCAGAAAAATTTCTGCAGGTTTGGCCCCATCTCCTCCTGATAATAGCGGGTGTGTGTAAAAGCGAATGAGACGGTGCGCTCCGCGACAGGGCCATAGAGCCGTTCGAGCTCCGCACAGGCGCGCAGGCCGCTCTCCTCATCCCGGCAGCAGACTGCGCAAATCAGGCGCACAGGAGGTGCATTTTTCAGCTGGCCCATCAGGATACTCCGGAGAAAGAGTGTTCACGCGTGCTGGATTACATCCCCTTTTTCTTGGTCACTTTTTTCAGCGAGGCACCGCACAGTGGACAGTATTTCCACTTCATGTTCGGAAAGAGGTGATTGATGTCACCGGAGCATTGCATAATGAAAAGTGGCTCGAACTCCAGGCGTACCAGCTTGCCATTCTCCTGATCCAGCTGAAGACGAAAATCCCCCCGATCAGTGCGGCCAGTCAAGAAAACATCTGAAATATCAGGAGTGAGCAGCCGCGATTTGACCTGATTCCCGTTCCAGTCCTTGATCAGCACATCCACCTCGACGTCGCTCCAGTGGCGATATCCCTGCGCATCGACCGGCACGTTCCGGGCGCGCTGTTCGGGTTCGAGATATTTTTTCCATTCAACCCGCACGGGGAAGCACTGCATCTCCGCGATATTTTCCATCGCGATGCGTTCCCCGGTTTCAAGCGGAAAATAGGTCACCGTTGGATAGTCAGAAGGCAGATAGACGCCATAGCCGGCGAAAACGAATTCGAGATGAAGATTTTTGACCGTAACCGCCGGTTTTGAAGAATCCGGATAAACCTTGGCCTCGACAATCGAAGCGGAATTGATTTGAGCGGTGGCGTTGAGGCTGGAGATAAGAAGGATCATCACGATCCATGTTGGCCATGCCGAGGGTCTCATGGCGACCTCCTTTTTGCCCCGATGCAGAAGTTATTGTTAAAATTATACATCCACCCGATGTATCGGGTCAATCAGAATATATCCTATTAAATTTATTACATTTGTTATAAAATATCAAGAAAAAAAAGCCCCCTTGCGGGGGCTTTTACACAGCCACGCTGATATCACGGCCAGATGCCGCGGGCCTGGACCGCTTTGGCCACCCGGTCCACTGCGATCATCATTGCCCCGTTGCGGAGATCCTGTTTCTCACGCTTGGCGAGATCCCAGACCGCCGCGAAAGCGTTTTCGATAACGCGTTCCAGATTCTTGTTCACCTCTTCTTCCGTCCAGAAGAAGGACTGGATCGACTGCACCCACTCGAAGTAGGAGACGACCACGCCGCCGCTGTTGGCGAGAATGTCGGGAACCACATACTTGCCCTTTTTGACGAGAATCCGCTCAGCTTCGGGGGTAGTGGGTCCGTTGGCCCCTTCCACGATGGCGTAGGCCTTGATTCTGTCTGCGTTTTCGGCAGTAATCTGTTTTTCCAGCGCCGCCGGCACCAGAATTTCGGTATCCAGTTCGAGCAGTTCGGCATTGCTGATTTTGGTGATGCCGGGCGCGTCGAAGCCCTCGAGAAGCCGGTTCTTGGAGGTGGTGCAATATTTGATCATATCGCTGATGGGCAGACCGGCCGGATTGTAATAGGCACCGCTGACATCGCTGACGGCGATGATCTTGCAGCCCTGCTTCGAGAGCAGATCGGCGCTGACGCTGCCGACATTGCCGAAGCCCTGCACGACGACGCGGGTCTTGGCGGGGTCCTTGTCCAGGCGTTTAAGCAGCTCGATGGTATTGAACATGACGCCGCGGCCGGTCGCCTCACGCCGTCCAAGCGAGCCGCCGAGTTCGATCGCTTTACCGGTGACGATATCGAGCACTGTGCTGCCGCGGAACATGCTTACCGTATCCATGATCCAGCCCATGGTCTCGGCGCTGGTGTTGACATCGGGAGCGGGAATATCACTGTGCGGACCGATGATGGGCATGATCGCGACGGTATAACGCCGGGTGAGGTGGCGGATTTCATCCTTGCTGAGCTTGGTCGGATCGACCTTGACGCCACCTTTACCACCACCGTAGGGAATATTGACCGTGGCGCATTTCCAGGTCATCCACATCGAGAGTGCGGTCACTTCATCGAGAGTCACGTTCTGATGAAAACGGATCCCGCCCTTGCAGGGACCGCGGGCGCTCGAATGCTGCACGCGGTGACCTTCAAAAACCTCGATGTGACCATCATCCATTACCACCGGAAGCGCGACTGTCAAAGCCCTCTCCGCGTGGGCGAGAACGCGATGCGTGTTGGCATCGAGTTTCAGCAGCCGCGCGGCGGAATCGAGCTGTTCCAGCGCCATGGCGAATACATCAGCTTTTTCCATAATACACTCCCATTATTTAAGACAGCTGTCCCGCTTGTTGGTTTATTGTGAAGCTTGATATCGATAAAAAACAAAGCCCTGTTCCAGGTAATGGAAAAGGGCTTTAGATTACAGCAATCGGACTGATCAGAAACCAGATACAGAAATTCGGGCATCCCGGTATGATGCCGGCTCTCGGGATGCCTGTGGAAAACGCTATGGGGTACTTTAAAGGCATAGGGAAAATTGCTGGCTGCAATAGGCCGTTTTAACGACTGTTTGGATGCAGGGCATCCTCTGAAATGCTGGCTAATGTAGGCAATATAAAAATGATTGTCAAGGGATAAATCGGGCCCTGTTATCGCCAGGGATTGCCATCGCGCCGGTGCTGCTCAAGTTTACGGCGTTCTCTTTTAGTGGGCCTGCCCTTGTAGGCGGGCTTGACCCTTTTAACCGCTTCGCTGAAAAGCTTCATCAACTCCTGTTCTTCCGGAGAAGTTTCACGGGTGTGCAGTGTGTAGAGCAGGCGGGCCTGGGCGGCGGCGATGCTTTTAATGCAGAGCTGCACAACCTCCAGGTCGATGTAGGTGCCGCCGTGATGACGGATAGTCAGGAGGTCGCCGGGGCGGATCTCCTTGGCCGGTTTGGCGACCTGACCGTTGACCTTGACCCGGCGTTCTTCACAGGCCTCGGTCGCCTGGGAGCGAGTCTTGAAGATACGCGCAATTTTCAGCCATTTGTCGAGGCGCTGTGTGGCTATGACCGGTGCGGGGCTATTCTCCATCCGCTTCGCCTCCATCACCACTGAGGATGGCGAGGAGTTCCTCTTTCTCGACCATCTCTTTTTCCAGCAGCCTCTGGGCGAGGGTTTCGAGCTGCTTCTGCCTGGCGTGGAGAATGGTGCGGACCTTCTTTTCTGCCTCCTCGAGGAGAAGTTTGATCTCGGCGTCGATTTTGGCGGCCAGACTCTCGCTGTAGACCCTGCTTTCGGGCATTTCAGCGCCCAGAAAGAGGGTACGGCCGCCGCGTCCGTAGGAGACCGGGCCGATTTTCTCGCTCATCCCGTATTCCACCACCATGCTGCGGGCAATATCTGTTGCCCTTTCAAGGTCATTCTGTCCGCCGGTTGAGACCTGTCCGTACTGCAGCTCTTCAGCGACCCGGCCGCCCAGCAGGACGGTGATCCTGCCGATCAGCTCTGAGCGCGTCATCAGATAGCGGTCTTCGGTCGGGAGCTGCAGCGTATAGCCCAGGGCGGCGACTCCGCGCGGTATTATCGAGACCCGATGGACCGGGTCGCTGCCCGGGACGGCGGTGGCAACGATGGCATGGCCGGCTTCGTGATAGGCGACGGTCTCTTTTTCCCGTTTATTCATCACCCGGCTCTTCTTCTCGAGGCCGGCGACGACCCGGTCGATGGCCTCCTCCAGATCCTGCATCTCCACCTTTTTCTTGTTGTGGCGGGCGGCGATGAGAGCGGCCTCGTTGAGGAGGTTGGCAAGATCGGCTCCCACAAAGCCAGGGGTTCGCGCGGCAATCACCTTGAGGTCGACCTCGCGGGCGAGCTTGACCTGCCGGGCATGGACCGTGAGGATCGCCTCCCGGCCGTTGATATCGGGGCGGTCGACGACAATCTGGCGATCGAAGCGTCCGGGCCGGAGCAGGGCGATGTCGAGGATCTCGGGGCGGTTGGTGGCGGCCATGATGATGACGCCGGTGTTGGCTTCAAAGCCGTCCATTTCGGAAAGGAGCTGATTGAGGGTTTGCTCGCGTTCGTCATGACCTCCGTAAACATTGACACCGCGGGCTTTGCCGAGGGCGTCCAGCTCGTCGATGAAGATAATGCAAGGGGCCTTTTGCGAGGCCTGTTGAAAGAGGTCGCGCACGCGAGCGGCGCCGACGCCGACGAACATTTCGACAAAATCAGAGCCGGAGATGCTGAAAAAGGGGACCTGGGCCTCACCTGCAACCGCCTTGGCCAGCAGGGTTTTGCCGGTGCCGGGAGGGCCGACCAGGAGAACCCCTTTCGGGATCCGGCCGCCGAGGCGTTGAAATTTCTCCGGATTTCTGAGAAACTCCACGATCTCGCTCACCTCCCCGAGGGCTTCATCGATGCCGGCGACATCCTTGAACGTGACTTTGGTCTGTCCCTCGACATAGATTTTGGCCTTGCTCTTGCCGATGGACATCATGCCGCCGCTGGGGTTCATGCGCTTGAAAATAAATCCCCAGATCGCGAAAAGGATGGCAAAAGGCAGAATCCAGCCCAGAATCAGGGAGCGCAGCCACTCCTCTCCCTCCACCCCGCGATAGGCCACCTTGAAGGCCTCCAGTTCCTTGACCAGCTCGGCGTCCTCGATGCGCCTGGTGAAAAAGGATTGGAGATTCTTTTCTGCAAAAAGCTCCCTGTCCTTGGCCGCGGCAAAGATCTCCCGGATATTAAAGCCGCTGCGCCCGGCTGTGGTCGCTTTCAGGGAATCGAAACGGGCGCGCCGGGCGGAGAGAGCGGTGGAATCGCCGATGAAGTAGTGCCCCTCGATCCTGTCGGTGGAGACGCCCGCTTCAAAGATGCGGTTCTGGCGCAAGAGTTCCTTGAAGGTGCTGTAGGGCACCTCCTTGACATGGGAGGAGAAGAAAAGGTCGTTGAAGAGGAAGAGAGTCATGACCGCAAAGAGCACATACCAGATGGAAAAATGGAGTTTTCTCTCCATTTTGGGCTTGTTACGGTTGGGTGTTTTGTTGTCGCGTTGGAATAAAGCCATTCATTGCTCCTGGTCGTGCGGTCCAGACCTCCGCCGGGCTGCCTCTATCTGGTGCAGATCAGTTTGCCGATGGCGATCGACAGCAATTTGCTGTCGGTGCTGTCGGCGCGCGAGGGGATCAGCACCGGTGCGGTTGAACCCATGATAACATGGCCCAGACGCAGGCGGGCGAAATAGGTTGTCGATTTGGCCAGCATGTTGGCCGATTCGATCTCCGGGCAGAGAAGGATATCGGCCTTGCCGGCCACGGGCGATTCGATCCCCTTGAGCGCTGCGGCTTCTGACGACACCGCATTGTCGAGTGCAAGCGGTCCGTCGATTATGCAGCCCTTGATCTGTCCGCGCTGATTCATCTTGGTCAGAACGGCGGCGTCGATGGTGGCCGGGAGGGCGGGATTGACTGTTTCCACCGCCGACAGCACTGCCACCAGCGGCTTCTCATTACCAAGAGCGCGAGCCACCGCCACGGCGTTCTCGATGATCTCGATTTTTTGTTTCAGATCCGGCTTGAGGGTGACGCCGCCGTCGGTGATCATCACCAGCTTGTTGCCGGGACGGGAAGGCTCCTCAAAAACGAAGAGGTCGCTGAGCAGATGGCTGGAGCGCAGCCCATGTTCGCTGTCGAGCACCGCTTTGAGCAATGCGGCGGTCTTGATCTTGCCCTTGAGCAGGATGTGAGCCTCGCCGCTGCGTACAGCGGCTACGGCACTCCGGGCTGCAGCCTCTTCCGCAGCATCGCGGATTTGAAAAGGCATCTCTCCGGAGCCGAACAGCGTTTCGTACATGGTCCGGATCTTGTCCCTGTCGCCAAAGAGGAGCGCATCGGCCATGCCCAGTTCATGGGCGGCCGCCACCGCTCCCAGCGCGGCTTCGTCGTCGGCGGCGGCGACGGCTACGGTCACTTTGGGGCCAAGACGCGCCTTGTCGAGCAATTCCTCGAAGGAGGTAATCATGAATATCTCCTGGTTGGGCCATTCTGCGCTGGATTTAATAACGCCGGGCTCTCTCCTGGCCGGTGAGAACGCGCCAAGCCCCCGCGGCCAGGGCCTCCATCTCCAGTTCGCCGGCGATGATCTTGATCGGGGCGATGAATTTGATGCGAGAGCTGATCATCTCTACCAGCAGTTTGGACCTGGCGAGTCCGCCGGTGAGGACAATTGCAGAGATATCCCCGCTGAGCACACAAGCCATGGCGCCGATCTCCTTGGCGATCTGGTAGGCCATGGCCGCAAAGACCTCTCCGGCTCTGGTATCTCCGGCGTTGATGCGCCGCTCGATCTCGCGCGCGTCAGTCGTTTCAAGGTAAGCCGCCAGTCCGCCCTTGCCCATCACCATCTGTTGAATCTCCTTTTTGGTGAACTCACCGGAGAAACAGAGGTCGATGAAAGGCTGCAGCGGCAGACTGCCTGTCCTTTCAGGCGAAAACGGGCCATCACTGGAGGCGTCATTGACATCAATGATGCGGCCGCCCTTGACAGGTGCGACGGAGATGCCGCCGCCGAGGTGGGCGACGATAAAATTGTGCTCGTTCGGATCCAGTTTCATGGACTCCGCAGCCCAGATGGCTGCCGCGCGCAGGCTGAGCGCGTGCGATAAAGCCCTCCGGGAGATCCGGGGATGCCCCGAATAGCGTGCAAGGCGGTCGAACTCATCGACCGAGACCGGATCGACGATAAAGGCGGCACAGCCGTAAAGTTGGGCGATTTTATAGGCGATGGCGCAGCCCATATTGGAGCTGTGCTGTCCTTGCACCCCTTTTCTGGCATCCTCGATCATCGATTCATCGACGACATAGGTGCCTCGGTTCAGGGGTTTGAGCATCCCTCCCCTGCCGACAACCGCATCGAGAGAGAAGGCTTTAAGGTTCTGGCGGTTGAGGAATGCGATAACAAGGTCGGTGCGGTAATCAAACTGATCCCATAAACCCTGGTAGCGCGCAAGCTCTTCCCGGGTGTGAACGAGATTCTCTTCCGAGACCTTGTTTTTACCGGCGAAAAGCCCCACTTTGGTTGAGGTGGAGCCCGGATTAATCACCAAAATGAGGGGCGAAAGGCTATCTGTCATGATGCCACCCTCCGGTTGACTCCGCCCGGAGTCTGGAACTCCGGGCGGAGTGCGCTGGTGCTATTCCTGGTATACCGTCTTTTTGGTGTAGTGGGTATGGAGAAGCTCATGGGCCTTGTGGCTGTTGGGCTCCCCGAGGAACTCCTTGTAGAGCTGCTGCACGGCCGGATTCTCATGCGATTTCCGGATGGTTTTGGCCTGATCAGCCTGGTAGATCGCTTCGGCGCGTTTTTTCCTGATCTCCAGGGAGGTGGGAACAGGTTGTCCGCCGCCGCCGATGCAGCCGCCGGGGCAGGCCATGATTTCGATAAAATGGTAATGGGCCTCACCGGAGACGATTTTTTTCATAAGCTGGCGGGCGTTGGCAAGACCGTTGGCGACGGCCGCTCGAACAGTGAGATCACCGACCTGGACCTCCGCCTCGCGTACGCCTTCCATACCGCGGACGGCCTTGATCTCGACCTGAGCCAGGGGTTTTCCGGTGACCACCTCATAGACGGTGCGCAAGGCGGCTTCCATGACACCGCCGGTGTTGCCAAAGATGACTGCGGCACCGGTAGAGATCCCCAGCGGTTCATCGTACGACTCTTCCGGCAGATCGGGCAGATGAATGCCGATCTGCTTCATCATCGTCGCTGCTTCACGGGTGGTCAGGACCGCGTCGACATCCTTAAAGCCGCTGCTGCTCATTTCGGCGCGGTCGCTTTCATATTTCTTCGCGGTGCAGGGCATGACCGAGACCGAAAAGATGTTTTTCGGATCAGCGCCGATCTTTTCCGCATAGTAGGTTTTGGCGAGGGCGCCGAACATCTGCTGCGGCGATTTGCAGGAGGAGACGTGCGGCAGGAGTTCAGGATAGAAATGCTCGATGAAATTGATCCATCCGGGGCTGCAGGATGTCAACAGGGGCAATGTGCCGCCCGTTTTGAGCCGGTGAAGCAGTTCATAGCCCTCCTCCATGATGGTCAGATCGGCCGTGAAGTCGGTGTCGAAAACCTTGTCGAAACCGAGGCGGCGCAGTCCGGCCACCAGTTTGTCAGTGACCAGCGATCCGGCAGGCATGCCGAACTCTTCGCCGATGGCGACGCGGACGGCCGGTGCGGTCTGGACAACCACATGCAGGTCAGGATTATCGAGAGCATCCCAGACCCGCTGGATGTGGCTGTTCTCATAGAGGGCTCCAACCGGGCAGCGATCGATACACTGGCCGCAGGCGACGCAGGCGACCTCGCTTAGTCCCTTGTTGAATGGGGTATCGACCCAGACATCATAGCCCCGGCTCTCCATGCCGAGGGCGCTGACGCTCTGGACCATGGTGCAGGTCTGGACGCAGCGGCGGCAGAGGATACATTTCGAGGGATCACGAACGACTGCGGGACTGGAGGTATCCAGGTCACCCTTGCGTTCGCGGTATTCGAAGCTGATCTCACGGATGCCGAGCTGGTCGGCGACTGCGCGCAGCTCGCAGGAGCCGTTGCGGACGCATTCAGTACAGCGCATGGGATGGCGCGAAAGCAGCAGCTCCATAGCGATCTTGCGCGACTCGCGCACCACCTTGGAATTGGTGGTCACTTCCATCCCCTCTGCGACCTTCCAGGAGCAGGCCGTGCGCAGGAGACGGTCGCCCTTGATCTCGACGACGCAGAGGCGGCAGGCCGAGACCGGGGGCAGATCGGGATGATAGCAGAGACGAGGGATATTGATGAGTGCCTGTTCGGCGGCTTCGAGGACGGTGGCATTGGCCGGCACGGTAACCTGGCGTCCATCTATGGTCAAATTGACAGTATCCAAAGCAATCCTCCTAAATGATAAAATAGTGCATCAATTTTCCGAGACAGAAAATCAGGCGGCGGCTTGATCGGCTGCTTCGAAAGAGCATTTCCCGGTCTTGCATTTCTTGTCGAGATGCTGTTCGAATTCTTCTCTGAAGTAGCGCAGGCAGCCGATGATGGGGATCGGGGCCGCCTGGCCCAGTCCGCAGAAGGCGCCTCTGGTCATGGTCTGGGCGAGCTCCTCCATCAGCTGGAGGTCTTTGGCGGTGCCGAGGCCGGAGGTCATGCGCTCGAGGATCTCCAGGAGACGGCCGTTGCCCTCGCGGCATAGGGTACAAATGCCGCACGATTCGTGCACGAAGAACTCGACAAAGTTCTTGACCAGACCGACGACGCACTGGCTGTCATCTACAACCAACAGCGCGCCGGAGCCCATGCCCGCTCCGATTTCGCGCAGGGACTCGACACTCAGGGGCAAATCGAGGTGCTCGCTGGTCAGGATGCCGCCGGTTGTGCCGCCGAGCTGGGCCAGTTTGAAGCCTTTGCCATTGGGGATGCCGTGACCGATATCATAGATGATCTCCCGGAGGGTGATGCCCATCGGCACCTCGATGAGTCCGGGATTGTTGATATTGCCCACCATCGTAAAAACCTTGGTGCCGGGACTCTTGGCCGTGCCGATCCCCTTGTACCACTCTGCACCCCTGCGAATGATCTGGGGCACATTGGCGAGGGTTTCGACATTGTTGACGATGGTCGGTTTGCCCCAGAGGCCGACGGAAGGCGGAAAGGGCGGCTTGTTGCGGGGTTCGCCGCGCTTGCCTTCGATCGATTCGATGAGGGCGGTCTCCTCACCGCAGATGTAGGCTCCGGCCCCTTCGCGGATCTCGATATCGAAAGCGAACGGGCTGCCGAAGACATTCTTGCCCAGCAGGCCGTGGGCGCGGGCCTGTTCGATGGCGCGCTTGACCCGGGCGATGGACATGTGGTACTCGCCGCGAATGTAGACATAGCCCTGATGAGCGCCGACAGCGTAACCGGCCAGGGCCATGCCTTCGATGACCGCGTGCGGGTCGCCTTCGAGAATGAGACGGTCCTTGAAAGTGCCAGGCTCGCCCTCGTCAGCATTGCAAATGATATACTTTTCATCGGATTTTTCTTTGGCAGCGAAGCCCCACTTCAGGCCGGTCGGGAAGAAAGCGCCGCCGCGGCCCTGCATCCCCGACTTTTTGACCTCCTCCATGACCGCTTCGGGGGTCATTTCGGTGAGGGCTTTGCCGAGAGCTTCATAGCCATCCTGGGCAATATACTCCTCGATACTTTCGGGATCGATCACACCGGCGTTCTTGAGCACAATACGCTCCTGCTTGCAGATACGCGCCGACTTTTCACCCATCTCTCCTTCAACCGAAGGGACATCCAGATAGTGCAGGCGCTCGACAACGCGGCCTTTGAGAAGATGTTCGGCGATGATCTCCGAGACATCTTCCATCTTGACGCCGACATAATAAACGGCATCGGGGAATATAACCAGCACAACACCCTTGTCATAGATGCCGAGGCTGCCGGTTTCGACCACGCGCACATCATCGGCGAGTCCGGCCAGGGCGACTTCCTTGACCAGGGCGTCTTTGACCGAGCGAGCGCCCTGCGATATGGTGTGGGCATCCATCGCCACCAGAATATGGATTCTATGCATTGGAGGATCCTTTCACTTTGTAATCTTTCAATATCGCGACCGCTTTCTCCGGAGTGAGGTTGCCATAGACCTCATTGTCAATCATCATGACCGGTGCGACGGCGCAGAGCCCAAGGCAGCTGGTAAACTCGAGAGTAAAGAGCCCATCCGGGGTGGTCTCGCCGGTCTCGATGCCGAGATAGCTCTTGATCTGGGTGAGAACCTCCTTGGAATCCTTGACATAACATGGGGCATTGTTGCAGCAGCGCACGATATGTTTGCCCTTGGGCTTGGTGGTGAAAAGAGAGTAAAAAGTGGCGACGCCATAGATTTCGCTGAGGGGGATATCGATCTTTTTGGCGATGCGGGTGAGAAGTTCCTCGGAGAGGTGACCATACTCCTTCTGCACATCCTTGAGGACGTAGATGAGCGGCGTTTTGGTCGCCGCATAGGAAGTGATGATTTTATCTACTGCAGTGTAATCCGTCATAGGTTCCTCCATAAAACTCGGCAAGTTACGTACATTAGCTCAACCCGGAATGGAGCTGCCGGCATTATTCATGCGAAAAGACATGGCTGGAGACGATACGATCGGCCAGGACATGCTCATCGATTATTTTGCGGGCAATTTCCGGATTGATCTTGCCGTAAGTGGTGGTCACCCCCTTGTCGGTCTGCACCACCTGAACGAGGGGTTCCTGATCGCAGAAACCAAGGCAGCCGGTCTGGGTGACGACGACGTCGGTGACACTTCTCTTGTTTATCTCATCAAGTATAGCGGACATGACCGCGCGTGCGCCGGCGGCAATCCCGCAGGTCCCCATGGCGATGACGATGCGGTATTTGGCCGATTGTTCACGGGCCGCCATCTCTTTTTTGGCCTTTTCCTTGATGGCGCGAAGATCTGACAGACTTTTCACTCGGTATTCCTCCTGCAGTTGTGTTTCACCGGCGGAGCGTGGAGATGATTCCGCCGATGTGGAGCTGTTGATTAAGTAAAATATACCGCAAAAATTCAATATCGGGCCGGCGCGGGGGGCAGGATCAGGCGGTCGAGCCAATCGACAGCAGCTTCTCCTCAATCCATTTTTGCGCCGGTTCGACCAGCATGTACTGAGAACAATCCAGCTCGGCCATACGGGCATAGATCCAGTAGGAATCAAAAGCAAAACAGCCCGTGTCTGTCCGGTGGCCGTAGACAAAATGGACATCCGGTGCGCCGATGATCAGATTGACCACGGTCTCGGCAATTCCGCCAAGTGGAGAGCGGTTCAGGCTGTTGTGGTGAAAAGAGGCGGTCAGCGTGGTGCCTTTGCCGAGTCTGGATTTGATCCTGAGCGTCCCGCCGCAGCTGGTCGCCGCCTGCCTGAGAAGAGGGAGCCCCATGCCGACAGGACGGGTGGTCCGCGTTGTCACAAAGGGATCAATGACCGCATCGATCATCTCCTGGCTCATGCCGCGTCCGTTATCACGGATGGTAATCGAAAACTGATTTTTCTCTACTGACTCTTCTATCCAGAGGATAACACGGCTGGCCTTCGCCTCGATCGAGTTGGTGACGATATCCAGAATATGCAGGGAGAGTTCGCGCACAAGCTGTCCTTATTCTCTGTTTCAGTGCACAGCTGCCGCACATGAGGCGCCGCTGCGGCCGGCCTCTTCCGGTTCAAGGACAGCGATCTGACGGCCGTTCTCCCCCCGGCAAGCCAGCAGAAGCTCGGGGAAAGAGGGTTCTGACATCCTGAACCAGCTTCGTGCAGTGCCGATCTGTTCGACGTCATGGGCATCAGAAGCAGTGATCAGCTGCATCCCGCTGCCGCTGTAACGTTCCACCGCGTCGGCCAGGTTGGCACGGCGGGAGAGTTCAACGATCCTGAAGGGCAAGTCGGCGGGCAGGAAGCCCAGAGTGCGGACCATACTGTTGGCGCGCCGGTCGATGTGGGCGGGATAGATGATACCCTCCCTGGCGACGGTCTCACGCACAACCTGATCATAGGGCGCATGTATGGGCAGACCTAGCAAGCGCATATTTTCGGCGACGATATTTTCCCGCTCATCGACGACAAGCTGCGGTCCCCACAAGGATGGGTCGTTTTCCCCCTCCTGCAGCTGACTGTAGAGCCACTCCTGAAAATCAAAGAGCTGTTCCAGTGCGGGGAAGAGTGTGATCATGTGGATCTCCTCCCGTGTGGATACCTCGATGCCCGGAAAGACCTGGAGCCGGGTTCCCTGAGCGGCGCGCTGGACGGCGGGGACATTCTCCGCCGAATTGTGATCAGTAATCGCAATAAAATCCAGCCCCTGGTGGATGGCGGTCCGGACAATATCCTGCGGCCCCATGGTCAATTCAGAGCAGGGTGACAGCACGGTATGAATATGGAGGTCACCAACATACCAGCGCAGCATTCAATTGCTCCCGCGTAGACCCAGGGCATAGAGCCGGCCCGCAATATCAAAGGCATTCTGGTCGCAGCTATAGAGGGCGATCTTTTTGATGTTGGCTTTGTCGATCGCGTCCATGGCGGGCACGGCGCCGTTGGTGAAGATGACCGCGGTCAGCTCCTTGAAAAAAGCGATCGCGATGACATTCTCATGGGCCTGATTGGTGATCCAGATGGCATCGCGCGGCACTCTGGCCATCACATCGCTGAGGATGTCGGAAATGCATGCAGAAGATACATCCCGTTCTTTGGAATTAGCCATTGTAAGGCAATTTAGAGGGATTTCTTCAAGTATTTTTATAAATTCCATGGCCTGTCTTTACTCTCTTGGCGTGTGGGGTAATGAGTTCACGGCAGTGAAACTTCCGCCGGTATCCTTGCCAAACTGCACCAGGTCGATCACGATGGCGCCCATATCGATGGTCTCCCCTCCTTCCACGAGGACGACATCGCCGGTTCTGAGGTTTTTTTTAAGCCAGTTGCCGGCCTCCTCGACGGTGGAACAGGTTATGACCCGTTTGCGGCGGCTGGTGGCGGTGGTGATGGCCGATGCAGCGGCGCCGGCGTAATCTCCGACCAGGACGGCGATATCGATTGGCATGCCGGCGATATAATGGCCCATCATGGTATGCATCACCCGGGTTTGTCCCCCGATCTCAGTCAAATTCCCCATGACGAAGATAAGCCGTCTGGCATGGCGGCGAAAGTTGATCAATGATTTTGTTGATTTGTAGAATGACTGGGGAGTAGCGTCATGGGTGTCGTCGAGGATGTAAAAGCCAGGGAAGGCGTGCAATCTGCCGCGTCCGTCGGGAAGGGTGAAACCGTTTTCAAGGGCATTTTTAATGGTTTCGCGTGGCACACCGAGTTCCGAAGCGGCGGCGTAGGCGGCGAGGGCATTGTAGACATCGCCGAGGGAATAGAGAGCCATCCTGAGGTGCACTTCTTCAGTACCGTGCCTGTGGATGGTGAAGCTGGTGCCTTCCGGCCCGAGATGTCGAATGGAATCGGCGTAATAGTCCGATACCGAACTCAGACCGTAATAGAGCACTCTGCCGGCCAGATTCAGCCCCATCATACGCGTGAATTCATTGTCGCGATTGAGGATGGCGATGCCGTCCGGGTCAAGGGCGGTGAGCAGTTCAAGCTTGGCAGCGGCGATATCATCGATCTTGTCATAGTGAGAGAGGTGAGCTTCACCGACATTGGTGATGATCGCCATATGGGGTTTGATCAGGTGGGCGGCGGTGCGGCTTTCCCCCGGGATGGCGGCGCCGATTTTCAGGACCGCCCAGTCCAGCGGCGGGTGGATGGTGGTGAGTTCCCGGCCGATCTCTGCCGCGGTATCGGAGTTGCAGGAAAACTCGTAAACGCGGCCGGCCTGGCGCAGGATATGGGCGAGCATGGACCTGGTCGTCGTCTTGCCATTGCTGCCTGAAATAGCGATGAATGGAAAAGTCAGATGGACACGATATGCTTCAGCACCAGCGATGGCCTGATCAAGCATCATGGTCATACTTTGAATTCACCGTTAGGGTTAACCCGTATGGAGCAGGCGGAACCGGCTCCGATCGAACCGTTCAGAAAGGAAAATACATAAATTTTTGAAAAGAAGAAAGAAAATAAATCGGCAGGTCTCCTTTTATCGTTCAGCGAGCGGAAGGAAAAGGGTAAATGTAGTTCCAACCTCGTATTCCGATTCAGCTTCAATGCGGCCGGCATAGCTGTCGACGATCTTTTTGACCAAGGTAAGCCCCAGTCCGGTGCCGGTGATGCTGCGGGTGTGGGCATTTTTGGCGCGGAAAAACTCCTCGAAAAGCCGTTCTTTCTCTTCAGGCTTCATGCCGATGCCGGTATCGCGTACGACCAGCTTGGCATAGCCCTTTTCCCGGCTGGTATGCAGGGTTATTGAGCCCTGAGGCCGGTTATACTTGACGGCATTGGAGATCAGGTTGGTGAGGAGCCGCTGGATCTCTTCCTTGTCGGCGTCGATCAGCAAGGCCTCGGTGAGCTCAGTCTCAAGGGTCAGTCCATTCTTTTCGATCTCATTGGTGAAGAAATCGGCCACAGATTGGGTCATGAGAGAGAGATCCAGCCGTTCGATCTCGCGGCGGACCTTGCCGGCCTGGATACGGGAGATATTGAGCAGGTCATTGATGAGGGTAATCAGGCTTTTACTGCGCTCAAGGGAGCGGCGAAGATAGCTGTCGTAGGTCTCGGGTTCATCACCCAGCGTTTTATCGACAACCATTTCGAGGTAGCCCTGGATGGCGGACAATGGCGCCTTGAGTTCATGGGCAGCCATGTTGACGAACTGGGACTTGAGCAGTTCCAGCTGCTTGAGCTCGGATATATCACGGAGAACAGAGACGTAGCCGATCAGGCGGTTTTGATCATCACGGATGGTCGTGGTATTGGCCATCACGACCAGTTTTGCCGGCGGATGGATCACGAACTCCTGCTGCAGAGCCTGGAGGCTGTCTTTCTGCCTGAAAATGTCAGCGATCAGCTCCTGAAATTGTTCCGGCAGCACCTCGCGGATGGAGCGGCCGATGACCAGCTCCTTTTCAAGTTCGAGCAGGCGGGGAAACTGGGGGTTAAAGAGGACCACCTCCTCATCCTGATTGAGCACAACGATGCCGTCGGCGATCGAATTGATGATGGTGCGGATGCGGGACTTTTCCTGCACGATCTCGAGCAGGCGTCTCTCCTGTTCGATTCTAAGCTGGCGCGCTTCAAGGATATACCAGCGCCTTTCAACAGCGCGGTCAAAAACCAGCTGGATCTCCTCAGGCGCGAAGGGCTTGGCGATATAGTGGTAGGCGCCCAGCCTGGTGGTCTCGACGGCTGTTTCGATGGAGGCATAGGCCGTGCAGATGACGCATATCGCCTCCGGGAACCTGGCCTTGATGGCGCCGAGCACCTCCACCCCATCGATATCGCCGATTTTGAGGTCGAGAAAGTAGATATCGAACTCTTCAGCAGTGCCTTTGTCGATACCAAGCCGTCCGGTTTCGGCGGTTTCGACCCGATGGCCTTGCGCCTCAAAGAGGCGCCGAATGCCCTCCCGCATGCCGAATTCGTCATCGACGACGAGGATATTTGCCCGTTCGATCTTCATAGCTGCCCGATTTGAGTGGTGTAAATGTGCTGCGGAAGAGACAGCGCTCTCACCGGTCGTGCGACCGGTGAGCCTGCAGTATACGTACGCTCAGTGCCGGGGAGCTTCAGGAGTATCAAAAAAACGTTCCTTGATAAACGCGAGCAGTTCACGCGGTGGAATCGGTTTATCCAGGTATTCGTCGGCCTGGATCCATTTACGCTCCTCCTCTGTCTGGGTGGAGAAGCGGATGCCGGTCTCGTGGCTCGCAGCGGTCATGATCACCACCGGAACACTGACGCCCTCGGGCAGGCTCTTGATGCGGTGACAGAGGACAAAGCCCGAGTCAAAGTGCTCCATGGCCAGATCGACCATCACCAGATCGGGGAGATAGGTTTTAAACAGTTCAAGTCCTTCGGCGGCTGTGTTGGCTGTGGCCACTTCAAAACCGGCCTTTTCGAGGACCGGCACGTAGATCTGAAGCAGATCATAGTCGTCATCGACCATCATGATTTTTTTCTTCATGGCGCTGGTATCTTCCTTTGTCAGGTTTTATTTATCCTGCAGCATGGCGTGTACCTTGGCGAGAAGAAGTTCCTTCTGGACAGGTTTTTCGATAAAACTGTCCACAGGATTCCACTCGACATCGGGGCCAATGCGCAGATTGAAGGGATGTTCCCGGTTTACACCGGTCAGCATCAGGATGGGGGTGTGGCGGATCGCCTCATGCTTGCGAATCTGCCGTGCCACCTCGAATCCTTCACCGACCGTGCTCATCATTACGTCCAGAATGACCAGATCCGGCCGTTCCGCGATCACCTTTTCCAGTCCTTCGGCTCCGCTGAAAGCGGCCACAACCTCATAGCCGGCCATGGTGAGAAGGGCGCGGTTCAGTTCGACGATATCGATGTCATCGTCGATCAGTAAAATCTTTTTACTCATTGCATGCTCTCCTGCACAGCTTTGAAATCGAAAGCAGCGGCATGGACTGCATTCTGAACCGGCAATTCCACCGTGAATGTCGATCCATGATCGACTTCACTCTTGACGGTGATGCTGCCGCGATGCATTTTAATGATGCCATAGGCGATGGCCAGCCCGAGGCCGGTCCCCTTGCCGATCTGCTTGGTGGTGAAGAAAGGTGTGAAGAGTTTGTTCATATTTTCAACCGGGATGCCCCCGCCGGTATCGATAAAGGCGATGCGCATTTGCTGCCCGTCGGCTGTGACTGTGGCCTGGATGGTCAGTGTGCCTCCCTCAGGCATGGCTTCAGCGGCGTTGACCGCCAGGTTGAGAAAAACCTGATAAATCTGATCAAAATCGACCTCGATGAGAGGAAGATCAGGGTCAAGCCTGGCGACAACATGGGTCATCTGAAAAAGCGGCTGATTGAAGGCGACAGAGATGAGCTTGTCGAGGATCTCCTGCAGAGTCACCTTGCGCAAATTGAGTTTGCCCTGACGGGCGAAGTTGAGCAGCCCGGCGACGATCTTTTGACACCGCTTGGCTTCATCCATGATGAAGTGCAAATCCTTGCTCTTCTGGTCGTCCTCCTTCAACTGTTGCAGGAGGAGATGAGCGTAAAGCATGATCGAACCGAGGGGATTATTGACCTCATGGGCAACCCCGGCTGCCAGCTGTCCGATCGAGGCCAGTTTCTCATGCTGAATGAGCTGCTCCTGGGCGTCTGCCAGATCGCCCAGAGATTCCTGCAGCTCTTTCTGGGTGTGCTGCAGTTCCTCGATAACGTAAGGAAGACACATCTCTTCCTCAGCAAAGCCCTGAAAGACCGCTTTGGCGTATTCGCGGCAGGTTTCATAGCCGCAGGCTCCGCAGTTCAGTTCGTCGGAGGAGATGGCTTTCTTGATCTCCTTGAGGATCAGCCTGATCTCGTCCTCCGTGGGTTCAGGTTTTTCCTTGACCGCGGGTTTGAAGGAGCGGTGGATCACGACATCCTGATACTGGAGGATGGCCTTTTTCCATTCCGCATAGTTGGTCTGCATGCGCAGCGAATCGGTATAGGCGACGATCTTTTGTTTGCGGGTGAAAAAATTCAGCGAGGTGTCCGTGAAAGGCCCGCTGATACACCCCTCGCAGAAGAGGATATCAACCAGACTCGCCTTGACCTGATGGTTTTTCAGGCTTTCCAGCAATTTGAGCACGCGCTGTTTGCCTTCGGTGACGACCACTTCGTTGTTCATCAAATCGAAAGGCAGGCCGGCACTGCGCAACAGCCCTCCAGAGACCGGATAGAGGCGTCCGAGATAGGCATGAGGCGGATCAAAGGCGACCGGCTCAGCCTGGGCGGGGTCGATCCCGCGGCGTTTCCAGAGTTCCTTCAGTTCTGCGTAGGTGAGCACCTCGTCCACGGCGTCCGAGACCTCGGGGTCGAGCATCTCGACTTTTTTAGCCGTGCAGGGACCGATGAAGACCGTCCTGACCTCTTCGCCATAGCAGCGGCGGACAACCCTTCCCATAGCGACCATGGGGCTGACTATCGGGGCCAGATTGGGCACCAGTTCGGGAGCCGTGCGTTCGACCAGTTCATAGATAACCGGACAGGAGCTGGTAATCAGCGGCAGGGCGATCTCCTGGCCGTCCAGAGTCTGTTTGGAGTTGACCAGACGGTAGTATTCACGATTGATCAGATCCGCACCGTAGGCGACCTCGACCACGTGCTGAAAACCCGCCTTGTGCAGGGCCCCGGCAATCTGTTCCCCCTCCAGATCCGGCAGGCCGGCCGGAAAAGAGGGAGCGATCATGGCGACGACAGGATGGCCGCTCTTGAGAAAGCGCTCGACCGCCTCCACCCCGCTCTTCACCGCTTTGGCCCCCTGGGTGCAGACGGTGACGCAATGTCCGCAGCCCAGACAAAGCTCCTCCACTACCTTCGCCTGGCCTTTGACGACCATGATGGCTTTGGCGGGGCACTCGCGGATGCAGGAATAGCAGCTTTTACAACGTTCCTCTATGGTCCATATGACGGACATACAGCCATCCTTTCCGGCGGCTCTTTAGGCGCGTTCCACATAGTGGGTGTGGAGCAGTTCATGGGCCTTGTGGCCGTTGGGCTCGCCGAGGAATTCCTTATAAAGGCGCATCACCGCTTCATTCTGGTGTGAAGCGCGTTTGGGCAAGGTGCGATCGATGGCATAGATAGCCTCCATGCGCTTGCGCACCCGGTCCGGGTCGCTGTTGATGGGCTGGCCGCCGCCATTGATGCAGCCGTTCGGGCAGGCCATGACCTCGATGAAGTGATAGGTGTTCTCGCCGGAGCGGATCTTGTCAAGGATGGTGCCGATATTCTTCAGTCCGCTGACGGCGGCTACCTTGATGGTCAGGTTGGCGATGGTGACCTCGCCCTCCTTTACTCCCTGCAGACCACGCACCGGCGTGAACTCGACATTATCCATCTCCTTGCCGGTGAGGAAAAAGTGGGCGGTGCGCAGAGCAGCTTCCATGACCCCGCCGGCGGCGCCGAAAATGACCGCGGCACCAGTCGACTCGCCCATCGGATCATCGAAATGTTCGTCAGCGAGCTTGGTGAAATCGATGCCGGCGTTCTTGATCATGCGCGCCAGCTCGCGTGTAGTGAGCACCGCATCGACATCGCTGAATTCCTCTTTCAGTTCCGGGCGCTGGGCCTCGAACTTTTTGGCGATACAGGGCATGATCGAGATGACATAGATGTCCCTGGCAGGAATGCCGGTCTTTTCGGCGTAGTAGGATTTGATCAGCGCCCCCTCCATCTCGTGCGGCGACTTGCAGGAGGAGACATGCGGGAGCAGATCAGGATAAAAATGTTCAATATACTTGACCCAGCCCGGACTGCAGGAGGTCAGCAGCGGCAGCTTGCCGCCGTTATTGACCCGATGCAGCAGTTCGGAGGCCTCTTCGATGATGGTCAGGTCGGCGCCAAAGTTGGTATCGAATACCCGGTCCACCCCGAGCCGGCGCAGGGCGGCGACAATCTTGCCAGTGACCACGCTGCCCGGTTCCATGCCGAACTCCTCGCCGAGGGCGACGCGTACGGCCGGTGCGATCTGGGCGACGACATGCTTTTTGGGATTATTGATCGCCTCCCAGGCGATTTTTTCGTTGCTCTTTTCGCGCAGTGCGCCAACCGGGCAGACCGTGATGCACTGGCCGCAGAAGACGCAGGCGATGGCATTGAGGCTGCCGTCCATGGCCGGAGCGACTGCGGTCTTGAAGCCGCGGCGGACAAAATCGATGGCGCCCACATTCTGGACCTCATGGCAGACGCGTACGCAGCGGCCGCAGAGGATGCATTTTTCAGGGTCGCGCTCGATCGAGGGGCTGGCCACGTCGATCTTGCCGCCGCGAATCTCACCGGCATAGCGGACATCGCGAACGCCGTACTGCGCCGCCAGATCCTGCAGCTCGCAGTTGCCGTTGCGCACGCAGGTGAGGCAGTCCTGGGGATGGTTGGCGATAAGCAGCTCGACGATGGTCTTGCGGGAACGGCGCACACGGGGTGAATTGGTCAGAACCACCATACCCTCGGTTACCGGGTAGGCGCAAGCGGGAATCAGATTGCGCTGTCCCTCGACCTCGACCACGCAAACCCGGCATGAGCCGGTGGGGCTAAAACCCTTGAGATAGCAGAGGGTGGGAATCTGGATGCCCTCGCGCTGTGCGACAGTGAGGATGGTTTCGCCCGGATTAGCCCAGCACTCTTTATTATTAATCGTTACCTTCATGATCGTCCTCTTGGTTTTACTCTACAAAGATCGCATCGAATTTGCAGTTGGCGCGGCACTGATCACAGCGGATGCACTTTTCGTCGATGATATAATGGGCTTTACCCTTCTCGCCCAGGATGGCGTTCTGGGGACATTTGCGCGCACAGACCGTGCAGCCGGTGCATTTGTCGGTGTCGATATGGTAGGTGAGCAGCTCGCGGCAGCTGCCGGCCGGGCACTTGCGATCGTAGAGATGAGCTTCGTATTCATCGCGGAAATAGCGCAAGGTACTCATGACCGGGTTGGCCGCAGTCTGTCCCAGCCCGCAGAGGGAGGTATCCCGGATCACCTCTGAGAGGCGCTCCAGGTAGACCATGCCCTGAAAGCGCAGCAAAGCCTCGTCCGGAGACTTTTCGCTGCGGTAGCTCTGGGTCAGCCGTTCGAGGATCTCCAGCAGCCGCTTGGTGCCTTCACGGCAGGGGATGCACTTGCCGCAGGATTCGGACTGGATGAAGGTCATAAAATATTTGGCGACGTCAACCATACAGGTGGTTTCGTCCATGACCACCAGGCCGCCGGAGCCCATCATGGCGCCGACCTTTTTGAGGTTTTCATAATCTATCTGGGTATCGATGACCTGTTCCGGCAGAGCGCCGCCGGAGGGGCCGCCGATCTGAACGGCCTTGAATTTTTTACCATCCGGGCAGCCGGCGCCGATATCATAGACCACTTCACGGAGGGTCACGCCCATCGGCACTTCCACCAGCCCGGTGTTGGTGATCTTGCCGGAGAGGGCGAAGATCTTGGTCCCCTTGGAGCCCTCGGTGCCGATGGCGGCATACTTGTCGGCGCCATCGCGCATGATGTTGGGTACATTGGCGAAGGTTTCGACGTTGTTGATGACCGTCGGTTTGCCGAAAAGGCCCGAGACCGCCGGGAAAGGCGGACGGGGCCGCGGCATACCGCGCTTGCCTTCGATGGAGTGCAGGAGAGCGGTTTCTTCGCCGCAGACAAATGCACCGGCGCCTTTTTTGATCTTGAGGTTCAGATTAAAGCCGCTGCCGAGGATGTTCTGTCCGAGCAGGCCATAGGCTTTCGCGTCGGCGATGGTCTTTTCCAGCCGCTTGATGGCGAGGGGATACTCTGCACGGCAGTAGATGTAGCCTTCGCTGGCTCCGATGGCATAGGCGCCGATGATCATGCCTTCGATGACACGGTGAGGATCGCTCTCCATCACGGCACGGTCCATGAAAGCGCCCGGATCGCCCTCGTCGGCGTTGCAGACGATATATTTCTGTTCAGCGGGCTGATTGAGGGCGAATTCCCATTTTTTCCCGGTCGGAAAACCGCCGCCGCCACGGCCGCGCAGACCCGATTTGAGGATCTCCTTGACCACCTCGGCGGGGGTCATTTTATTGATAGCTCGGGAAAGGCCCCTGTAGCCACCGCGGGCAAGATACTGGTCGATGCTCTCGGGATCAATGACACCGCAGTTCTCGAGCACCAGCTTTTTCTGTTTGGCGAAAAAGGGCACTTGACTAAGGAAGGGCAGCTCTTTCCAGCCGGTCTTGTCGTTGGCCGATTCATAGATGCCGAGCAGTTTCTCCTCAACCACCTCGTTCTCAACCAGGGTTTTTTGCAGGAGCAGGGGGACATCTTCCGGTTTGACCTTGCAGTAACAGAGTCGGGCACGGCCCGGGATTTTAATGTCGACGATCACCTCTTTGGAGCAGTAGCCGACGCATCCGGTAGGCACGACCTTGATCTCGAGGTTCAGCCTCTCCAGTTCACTCAGGATCGCCGCATGCACCCGGTTGGCGCCGTTGGCGAGGCCGCAGGTCCCCATGCCGATGAGGATGACCGGTTCCTTGTGGTTCTGCAGCAGGATTTCGGATTTAAAGGCGTCAAGCTGTTTCTTGCTTTCTGCGGACTGGTGGCACTTTTGTCCTTCGTTGATGCAATCTATGTAATGGACGCAAGGCTTTTCAGTGGTGTGCCAGCAGTTGGCAAATATCTGCGCATATGAATTCATACCAGCCTCATTCTTCATTAGTAGTCTTTTTCATTGAAGCAATCAACTTTTGCACAGCCTTGACCGTCAGTCCGCCGTGAAATTCGTCATCGATGGTGATCACCGGGGCAATGCTGCAGGCGCCGATGCAGGCAACAGTTTCGATTGAAAACTGGAGGTCTTTGCTGGTCTGACCGGCCTTGATACCCAGTTCATTTTCGAGTGTGGTCAGAATATCAAATGATCCCTTGACATGGCAGGCCGTGCCGCGGCAGACGCGAATGACGTGCTTGCCCAGCGGCCGCAGACGGAACTGGTTGTAAAAGGTCGCCACCCCATAAACACGGCTGACTGGCAGCCTGGTGTGTTCGGCGACGTGCTCCAGATCGTCCTCGGAGAGATAGCCGCTTACCTCCTGAATATCCTGGAGGATCGGAATGAGGATCGAGGGATCATTTTGGGGATACTTTGCGTAGACCTCTTGAATTTCCATGCTGTCCTCTTGCGATATGACTTTTGTTGATTTAGTGTTTGAGAGTATCGATGCCCAGCGCCGCAGTGACGGCCAGTTGCAGATCTTGCATGCCGAGTGAATCCACATGGTAATAAAAAACTTGTTCCCGGCGGACCTTGCCCTCGAGGCTGCGCGTATTCTCCTCTGTCCGCACGATAATGCGCATCGAGGGATCACATCCCTTGAGGAGCCGGATGGCCTGGTCGATTTTCAGACCATGGGTCCGGGCGTCAAGGACGATGAGGTCGAAATGCTGGCGCTGCACCTGTTCGAGGGCCTTGACGGCGTCCTCGACCATAAATGTGGCGATTGCATTGGTGCGGAGAAAGTGGTCCAGCTCCTGCGTAATGCTCTTGTGTGGATTTGCGACGATGAGACAATTCATGACATCAAGCCGAATGATAGTTCCTTTGCGCTCAACAGGTCAAATAGCATGCCACAAACCGGGATTCGGAGCGATAGAATATTACATTGATTATTATTGAATTACAGTACCGAAGTAAATTCAGCTGTACGAAATAGCACAAGTTCTATCATAATTGATAGAATCATATGTGGCGAAACTCCACACTAAGCACAGTTAAAAAAGCCGGCCGAGGCGTTACAGGCCCTGGACGATAGGCTGCGAGTGGGGCTTGTGAAAGAAATTCCGTCAGGGTAGTCGGCTGCGGAGCCTTTTCCTCCAGAGAAGCACCAGGCATTAGGAGAGACGGTATGAGTGTGAGATCAGGGCAGGGAGAGTCCGTAGCGGCGGATCTTGTCATAGAGGGTCTTGCGGTCGATGCCGAGGCATCGGGCGGCCCGGCTGATATTGTACTCCTCTTCCTGAAGGATTTTATGGATATGTTCTTTTTCAACCTCCGCCAGGGAGAGGGGAGCGCCGGAGTTTTTTTCGCCTGCCCGCTCGTTGAAGAACTGGATATGCGGGGGAAGACTCTGCAGGGTGAGTTCGGAGCTCTCCTCGATGACGGCGGCCCGTTCGATCATGTTTTCCAGCTCCCTGATATTGCCGGGCCAGGAGTAGCGTTGAAACAGTTCGCGGACGGGTTCAGCGACCTTGCCGATGGGATTGTGGCGGCGCCGTTTGTTATGCTTTTGGATGAAGTGATCCATCAAAAGCTCGATATCTTCAAGCCTTTCGCGTAGAGGAGGTAGCACAATTGGAATGACGCTGATGCGGTAGTAGAGATCTTCGCGAAACTGTCCCCCGCTCACTGCGTCTTTGAGGTCGAGGTTGGTCGCAGCGATAACGCGGACATCCACAGGAATGGTCTGAGAGGAGCCGACTCTGCGGATCTCCCGTTCCTGGATGGCGCGCAAGATCTTGGCCTGGACGTTGAGAGAGATATTGCCGATCTCATCAAAAAAAAAGGTGCCGCCCTGGGCGAGCTCAAAAGCGCCATGTTTGGTGGCGGTGGCGCCGGTGAAGGAGCCTCTAACATGCCCGAAGAGTTCACTTTCAAAAAGTGATTCGACCAGTGATCCGCAATCCATCGCGAAAAAGGGTTTGTGCTTGCGTGGACTGAAGGCATGGACGGCTTTGGCGACAAGTTCCTTGCCGGTGCCGCTCTCCCCCTGGACAAGAACGGTGCTGTCGGTGGGAGCGACTTTACGGATGAGGGCGTAAAGTTCCTGCATGCGGCTGCCCGCGCCGATGATCTGCATCGGCCGGTCGTTAAATGTAAAGGCGAATCCTGCGGAGTCGGCAACTTTGGGAGCCTGGCGATGCTGCAGGAGCTTGCGGACGATCTCGAGGATCTGTTCCGCTTCAAAAGGCTTGGCGACATAGTCACGCGCACCGTTCTTCATCGCCTCCACCGCCATTTCAATGCTCGCATAGCCGGTCATCATCACCACATCGGTTGACGGGCTGATCTCCTGCATCCTGCGGATAAAATCGATCCCGCTCATCCCCGGCATGCGGAAGTCGACAAAGGCGATCTCAAAGACCTCAGCGGCAGCCAGTCGCAGGCCCGATTCGGCCTCTCCAGCAGTCTTGACGTCATAACCGGACATATCCAGCAGCCGCCGGCAGCCCTCGCGTAAAAGCTCTTCGTCGTCAACGATGAGGATTTTCACGGCGTTTTCCATGTGGTCAGCCTACTCGCTCTTTGCAGCAGCGGGAAAGGTGATCAGGATGGTTTCACCCTCTTCGCGGCGGGGAGTGAAGGCGAGTGTAGCGTCCAGAAGCCGGAGTAAAAGTACAGCGAGCCGGAGCCGGGCTGCATCGGGATCACTCCCCTCCTGCCGGGCGAGCAGGAGAGCGCGATCGCGCTCGGACAAGGGTTTGCGGAGGCCGATGCTCAGTCGAGTCCGCGCGGGTGTTCCCGGCACAACCTCAAGGGAGAGCAGGGGATCGGTATGGCCATTCCGGATAAGGTGATCGAAGAGCAGCTGCAGAGCGAGAATGGCCGGCACGCTGGGCAAGCCGGCCGGCCTCTCCCCTGCTGCGGAGGCAGCGAGGCTCGGCCGTGACCGGCCATCCGGCTGCATATCGGCCAGCAGCAGGGCGGTCTCCACCAGGGTGCGGAGATCGCGTGAAGAGGCCTGCTGCGCGGTGAGGCCGATGGCCAGTGCCCGGTCAACCAACTCCCGGAGAAGCGCAAGCTCCTGTTCGCTCTCCTGTCCGGTGCCTGCTCCGGCCCAGGACGGCCCGGAGAGAGCGGCTGTGGCCGTGCCCAGGGCGAGAAACGGTGTGCAGGCGTCGAAAAAGCGGTTGAGCATCCCCTGCTGGCTGATCAGGTCGCGCTGCGCAGCGTGGAGTTTCCGGGCCTCAAGGAGATGGTGGATTGACTTGCTGAGTTTTTCCGGCGGAAAGGGCTTGATGATATAGTCATGGGCGCCCTCACTCATGCAGCGGACCGCATCCTCGATGCTGGCGAAAGCGGTCATCATGATTACATCCATTTCCGGGCGGCAGATGCGGGTCCGGCTGAGCAGGGTGATGCCGTCCATACCGGGCATACGAATATCGAAAATACCGACGTCCAGCTCTTCGAATTTGCACAGCTGCAGCGCCCTGTCGCCGTTTTCGGCCGTGAAGACGCGGAATCCCTCCATTTCAAGCCATTGGCGAAGGGAATCGCGAATGATGGCCTCATCATCGACGATAAGAAGGGTGCCTGGTGCCCGCTGAGACATCTCATTCACTCCCGGAAAATGATGTTGCTGCCAAGAGGTGCATGGTTACGGTTTCATCGCGCGGCTGGTGATCGCCCATCCTTTTTCGCCGTTCATGCGGGCGTACCATTTCTTGTTCTGTTTGTAGAGCTTTTTAAACTCCCTGAAGAGGTGGTCGTAGAGCTGGCGGTTCTGCGGATCCGGTGTATAGCGTTGGCGGATGACAATATGATCGCTGATGGCTTCAAAGTTCTTGATATAGCCGAGTGACAGGCTCGCCAGCATCGCCGCGCCGCGTGCGTTGGCCTGCTGGGGATTGTCGGCCTGGCAGATGGTGCGGTTGGTGATGTCGGCGATGATCTGGCACCAGATGTCACTTTTGGCCCCGCCGCCGATGATGTGAAGCTTTTCGACGGGGTGATAGAGTTTCTCAAGGACTTCCAGTCCCCAGCGCAGATTGAAGGCGATGCCCTCGAGGACAGCGCGGATGAGGTGTTCGCGTCCGTGTTCGAGGCGGAGGTTGAAAAGACCTGCGCGGACGTTATGATCGTCGATCGGGCAGCGTTCCCCGAACATCCACGGCGTGAAGATCAGGCCGGCGGAGCCGGGAGGGGCCTGGGCGGCGAGATGGTCGAGGAGTTGATAGACATCCTCGAAGAGGGTTTCTTCCGAAAGGCGCTGTTTGTGATAGAGGATGCGGTTGGCCAGCCATTCGAGGCAGATGCCGATGGTCTCCTGGTGGGCAAGTGCCAGGTAATATTTTTCCGGATAGGTACTGCCGATGCAGCCGGCGTAGTGGGCGAGATCGATTTTGCGTCGGGTGAAATGGCCGGCAATGCCGCCGCTGGTGCCGAGGCGGATGCTGAGTTCACCTTCGTGAAGAGCGCCGGAACCGACCGCGGCGGCGGGGATATCGCCTGAGCCGTTGATCACCGGGATGCCCGGCTTCAGTCCCATCAGACGGGCGGGCTCATCCTGGAGAGTGCCGACGACTGCGGCGCTGGGCAGCGCTGGCGGCAGCTTGTTCGGGTCGATGCCAGCCAGGCGGCAGAGCTTTTCGTCCCAGCGGTTGCGGTTTTTACGGGTATCGAGAAGCCACCAGACTGCGGCCAGATCGACCGACTTGCACCAGTTGCCGGTGAGATGGTAAATGACGAAATCCTTGACATCGAGAAATTTGGCCGTTTTGGCGAAAAGCTCGGGCTTTTTTTCTTTCAGCCAGATGATCTTGGCGATAGGATCCTTGCCGGTGTGGCCCGGCGCGCCCCCGGTGACGCGGAGGAAGCGGAGCAGACGGAGAGGCTGGTAGCCGATAATGCGCGGCCAGGTCCAGAGCTTGTCATAGAGGATCTCCTGGCCTCTGGTATCGAGCCACGAAATCGCAGGCATGACAGGGACGCCCTTTTCATCGACCGCGACCACGGTCTGCATCTGGCAGCTGAAAGTGATGCCGGCGATCTGGTCGGGGGAAATACCCGCCATTTGCATCGCCTTATGGGTGGAAGTGTAGACGGCGTGGAGCCAATCGTAGGGGTCCTGTTCCGCGTAGTTGGCTTGCGGATAATGAACCGTATAGTCGTGTCTGGCTTCGGCGATCAAGCGCCCGTAAAGGTTGAAGAGAACGGCTTTGTTGGAACTCGTTCCAAGATCGTGAGTGAGGATGTACTTTTCAGTCATTCATCGTCCCGGCTGCCTTTAACATGGATAGAGTGAGGAACATCAGCGGTTCTACTCCCCTGTCAGACCGGTGATGCGGTAATTGAATTCGTAGGCGAGACTTCGACTCCAGGTTTCGTCGAAGAGGGTTTTATAGCGGGTGCCGTCTTCCGGCCCCACGGGTTTGCCGTACGAGAAAAACCAGTTGATGATCGGGCTGCCGGTGAAGCCGAGGGCCATCCAGTAGCGGCCGGGGGGCAGCAGCAGTTCGTCCGCGCTGCAGTCAAAATCGACCCAGTCATATCCGGGCGAATATTTGATCTCCTCGAGGGCGAGATACTTGCTGGTGGCGATATACTCACCGGGTTTGCCCGAGCCGTCATCGCGGAGAATTTCGAGCCAGAGCTGTCCCGAACCGCCGAATTTGTGCAGGGCGAGGCCTATTTGTGTGAGCTTGAGGGGTTTTTCGAGGATGAAGGTCTGGGCGTACTGATTGCCCTGGGTGGTGACATATTCGGCGGTTTCGACCATAAAATTCTTGCGCATCTCCATTTCACCGCTCTCTGCCAGGCGTGCGGGGCCGCGCGCGGAGAGGAAATCGGTATTCTGGGGGAATTCCGTGTTGCCCTGGCTGAAGGGCTGGCTGTAGGCGATACGGCGCATGATCTTTTGTTCGGTGAGCTTGGGCTTGGGTGCCGGCGGCAGTGCTGACCTTACCGCCACCGGGGTGAAGCCGGCCTCGACGGGCGGAAAGAAGAGCAGTTTTTGCGGACCATGATTCTGTTTTTCCGCACGCAGGTTGACACGATCCGAAGCGAGAACGTACTGGATAGTCTCTTCGAACTGGGGGCTGCCCTCGGCGCCCTGGGACTGGGACCAGCGGATAAGACCGTCGTTGCAAGTCTCCTCGTTATCGAGGCCGATCTCGACGCGGATGAAGCGGTTGCTGACGTAGAGGGCGGTCTGCTGGGGATCGAAGGGGACCCAGCCCAGGTCGGAGAACCAGACCTCGATCCAGGAGTGGCGTCCCTGGGCCATGCGCAGGGTGAGGGTGCCATTGGTCAATTCGACGTCGTAGGGTTCCTTGAGGGTGACGCCGTTGACAATGCGGCAGGGGATGCCGACGGCGCGCATCAGGGCGGCGCTCAGATGGGAATAGTTCTGGCAGTTGCCCTTGCCGGTGCGCAGTGAGTAGAGGGCGTCATAGCTGGGCGGGGCCAGGACGTAGCGCAGATTGTCGACGACATAGGTGAGGATGCGTTTGACGGCGTCATATTCGGTCTTGCTGCCGGCGGTCAGCCGGGAGGCCAGACTGGCGATCTCTTCATTGGCGGCCGGCGCCTGCTCGGTTGATTTCAGGTAGACCTCCTCACCGCGGCCGATCTGGCTGAGGGGAAAGGGGGCATTGGTGCGCAGTGGTTTCAGCTCCGTGCTGTTGCCCGCTTTGAAGCGCAAGGTCGACTGAACCATGGACTGGGGCTTGTTCCAGATGGCGCGCACGATCCGGTTGCCGCGTTCGTCCACTTTTTCATCCTGGCTGGAGGGCGGAACCGAGAAATCGAGGCGGAAGGCACTGATGGACTGCCGGTAGGTGGGCGAAGAGAAACTTTCCGGCAGAACGTAGCTTAAAACCAGCTTCTGGGTGCCCGGGGCGGGTGCGACTCGCTGTACCATTTCGTAGGTGATCTCGGAATACTGTCCGCCATTGATCAAATAATCCTCCGCCAGACCGGTGGCGATCCAGCCGAAAAGCAGGCCGATTGCAGCGACGTATCTTCTCATACTTTTACCTCACGCAGTGGAGCTGGTTGTCACAGGCATGGCGCCCATGCAGCAGAGGAAAAATCAGCCGGCGACGAGACCCAGGAACCTTTAGTTTGATTAAATATAGGAATAAGCACTTATTTTGTCAACAGTAATTAACGGAAGAAAGGGGTTGAATTGCACGCCGCAACCTGTTCAGGAAATCTACAATCCAAAGGGAGTCAAACTATCGATCTTGTTGCTATATTAAGCAGTTATTTATAGCTAACTATACTATATTTAGCGCAATTTAGTATAATTGCTTTGCATTATGTTGAATATTTAATCAACTGCTATGCCACACTGTTCATTATGTCTTCATAATTATCTAGCTTTCGTTATTGATATTCAGTGACTTAACCCTCCATCTACTATCCGGTGCATTTTGGCACACAAGTTGCAAAGACCGAGCGTCCCGCAGCCATGGGCACTGCCCTGTGCTTGTGGCACCGCCGCGAGGGATAGCCCTCGTCGCCGGCGGAAAAGATGCGGGCTGGAGTGCTCCCCTTATATTCACAGGATCAGCCCGAGCGCTCCTGAAATCATAACTCATTCAACCGAGGAACCCGTTATGGCCGTACTGCTTCTGCTCTCGCTGGCGCTGGCTTTCATTCTGACGGATTATGTGGTCCAGCTGCGCCAGGCCAAAAAGAAATCTTAGAACGCTCTGCAGATAACCCAACAGGAGGATGCGGATGAAGGCCGCAATTCTAACGGATTTAACCAAATGTGTGGGGTGCGAAGCCTGTGCCCTGGCGTGCAAAGAGATCAACGACCTGCCCCGGGATTCAGCCAACCACATGCTGACCGCCTACACCTGGAGTTCGATGGAGCACCGCAACGGTGTGAACATCCGGCGGCAATGCATGCACTGCGAAGAGCCCGCCTGCGCCTCTGCGTGCCCGGTGGGAGCGCTCACCAAGACGCCCGAGGGCGCCGTGATCTATGATGGCCACAAATGTATTGGCTGCCGCTACTGCATGATCGCCTGCCCCTTCGGCATTCCCAAATACCAGTGGGACAAGCCGATCCCGGTCATTCAAAAGTGCATTTTCTGCTATGAAAAAGCTCTCAAGATCGGTGAGCAGCCCGCCTGTACGGCGGCATGCCCGACCGGTGCGACAATTTTCGGCGATCGTGAGGAGTTGATCGCCGAGGCCCGGCGGCGCATCGCCGAGAGTCCGGCAAAATATCAGCCCCACATCTATGGTTTGAAAGAGGCGGGCGGCACCTCGGTGCTCTATCTCTCCGCCCTCCCCTTTGCTGAACTGGGATTCCCCGCCAATATCATCGAGGAGTCCTATCCCAATCTGACCTGGAAAGTGCTCAACAAGATCCCCGGCATCGTGACGACCGGTACGGCATTTCTGGCCGGCTTGTGGTGGATTGTGAACAGGAGAATCAAGCTGCAGGAAAAGCCTGACGAAACGGTCTAGAACGGCCTCCTGAAGGCCCGGTCTCTTACAAAAAATGCTCACCCTGTTGAGGAACCTATGAAATTTAAACTTCCCAAACCGAGTTTCTGGCTCGTCACCCTGGCCGTGATCTGGGCTGCGGGCCTCTTTTCTGTCATCTATCGATTTTATAACGGATTGGGTGCCGCCACCAATCTCTCGGATGCCTACCCCTGGGGAATCTGGATCGGTTTTGACATTCTGATCGGGGTCGCGCTTGCTGCGGGCGGATTTGCCGTCTGCGCGACCATCTACATTTTCAATCTCAAGGAGTACCGGCCGATCGGCCGTCCCACTGTCCTGACCGCCTTTTTGGGCTATGTTCTGGTGATCGTGGCTCTGCTCATCGATCTCGGCAAGCCCTATAACGTCTGGCATGTCATCACGATGTGGAATCACCATTCCGTCATGTTCGAGGTGGGCTGGTGCGTCATGCTTTACACCACCGTCCTCTTTCTCGAATTTCTGCCGGCCTTCTTTGAGAGGTTCCGCATGGTGTTCTGGCAGGATCTCTTCCATCGCATCCTGATCCCGCTGGTCATAGCCGGCGTCGTCCTCTCGACCCTGCACCAGTCCTCTCTGGGCTCGCTCTATCTGATCGTCCCGAGCAAGCTGCATCCCATCTGGTATTCTGGGATGCTGCCGGTCTTTTTCTTCATCAGTGCGCTTGCGGGCGGCCTGGCGATGGTCATCTTTGAATCCTATCTGAGTGCGCGCGCTTTTGGCAAGGGGATCGAACAGCGTTTATTAGCGAATATCAGCCGTGTGATTGGCGTCGTTCTCATGATCTACCTGGTGCTGCGGCTGCAGAATATGATCGAGCGCGGATCGATCAAATATGCTTTCGATGGCTCCAGAGAGAGCTTCTTTTTCCTGATCGAGATCATCCTCGGCTACATCACGCCCATGATTCTCTTCTTCAATGCGAAGGTCCGTGCCAGCAAGGCCGGGCTCTTTTTCGCCGCGGTATTAACGCTTTTCGGCCTGGTCATGAATCGCCTGAATGTTGCAATCACGGGCATGGCGCGTTCCGCTGGCGTTGACTATCTGCCCAGCTGGATGGAAGTTGCGATAACCCTCTCCATCATTGCCGCCGGACTGGTCCTGTTCCGGCTGGCAGCCAAATATCTGCCCGTCTTTCCGCGCGAGGAAAAGCTCGGTGACCACCAGCCGCCTCTGGTTGAGGCCGGCCGCAAAGGCAAGCTGGTCATGGGCCTGCTTGCCGGACTGCTGGTATTTCTCCTTGCCGGCTTCGGTTACTCCCTGGCCACGCAAAAGCCCAATCAGCCGGCTGCAGTGCCGGAAGCCGCCCGGGCCATCGCCGCCGAAACCCTCAACTTTCCCGCCCCGATCACTTTTACGCCGTCGGAAGACAGTCCAGGCCAGGTCACTTTCAACCACGAATCGCATGTGGATACCAGCGAGCCGAACTGCTCGAGCTGTCACGCCGGACTTTTTTCGATTCGCGCCAGCAAAGCGGGAGCCGTCAGCAAGAGCCCTGCGATCGGTCACGATCAGTGCGGCACCTGTCACAATGGTGAAAAAGCATTCAACTATGAAGAGAGCTGCGATGGCTGTCACATGAGTTCGGAATAAGGGGCGAGGCAGAGCAGTTCCTGCCTGGACCCTTCGATGCTCTCGTGACGCGGTCAAAATGATGGAAAAAATCATCCCCAAATATTCCGGCCAGGCCAACCAGGCCTGGCCGGAGGGCGAAGCCGCCTGTGTCTGGATGCAGGCGGGTCTGGTTGCTTTCAAGCTGTGCGATCGCGCCTTTGCATGCGCCGGCTGCCCTTTCGATCAACTGATGCGCAGCGGCAGAGCTCATCCTGCCGGGGAAGGGCGGATTCTGGAAGGCTCCAACCAGCAACATTCTCTTCCGACCGATGCGGAAATCAAGGATCCCCTCCTTCCTTCTCCTCATTTTGATGCCGCCACCTGGTATGGAGCCGGCTTTTGGTATATGCGCCCGCGGGGCGGAAAAAAATTTGAAATCGGCCTGAACGAGAACGGGACCGTTTTTCTGCCGCCCATACGGGAAGTCGTCCTGCCCCGCCGGGGAGCCATCCTCACGACCTCGGAACCGACCATGTGGCTCATTGCCAGTGAAGGTACGCTGGGTTTGACTGCGCCCTGCGACGGTGTGGTGCGCGCCGTCAATCCCGGAGTGCTGGAGGAACTGGCGCAGAAAATGGAGATGCCGGTTCAGTCCTTTTTCATGGAGATCAGCGTCACCTCCAGCCGCAGTGCAGCCAGCGGAAAACTGAGGGCCGAGAAAGCGTCGGCCTTTCTGCGCTCGCAATACCTCGAACTTCAGCAAGCCCTCACCGAGACGCTTGATGCTGAACAACCGGATCAGGAAACAATACGCGGGAAAGATCCTCTTCTTCCCGGCACGCTCGCCGGACTGCTGGGCAGCAAGCGCTACTTCAGCACCGTGGCACCCTTCTATGCGCGGTGACTGTGCTCTTTTGAGCACCTGACCCGGACCGCCCACCCCACCCGACCATCCCACCTCTTTGTGAATTAATTCAACATCATTTGTTGTATTTTGCTTTATATTGGCGAGATTATTTACGATTCCGGTTGTGGTATTCGGAATAATTCTCTATTTTTATCTGCAAATATCATCTGATCAGCTCACCCTTTCCCTGCCCATATGTTGAAAAAAGCATTCCAGTCCCTCAGTGTCAGAATTTTCATCCTGATGATGGCCATCGCGACCTGCGGTTTCGGGCTTTATGCGCACCGCTCTGTGCAGACCCACAGCCGGCAGCTGCTTGAAAGCACATCTGTCAACGCCGGCCGGGTGAGTGACATTATCAAGGGGTCGATGCGGTACGGCATGCTGATCAACCGCAAGGAAGATATTCATCAGATCATCAGCACGCTCGCGGCCGATTCCGGCATCGCCGCCATTCGTGTTTACGACAAGCAAGGCAGAATCGTCTCCTCTTCCCGGCGTGAGGAGATCGGCCGCAGCGTCGATCCGGCTGCAGAAGCGTGCTCCGCTTGCCATGCTGCGGGGAAGGAGCCAGCCGTCATCCCGGCCGCAGACGGTCAGCGTCTTTTGCGTGACGACGCCGGCCGCCGCATTCTGGGGATGGTCAATCCCATTGCCAACGAACCCGACTGCTCCAACGCGGACTGCCACGCCCACAGTGCCGGGGAGAAAATACTGGGGGTTCTGGATGTGCAGTGGTCTCTGGCAGGGGTCGATGCGCAGCTGCGCGCGGACCGCCGGCAGCTGATTTTCTTCGGCATCCTGCTGATTCTGGCGAGCGGCCTCTCCGCCGGCTGGTTCATCGACCGGTTTGTCCGCCGCCGCGTCGGCGCTCTGATCAAGGGGACGCACGAGATCGCCTCCGGCAACCTCTCCTATCGTATTGAGGCCGCCAGGAATGATGAACTGGGCCAGCTCGCCGCGGCTTTCAACCAGATGAACGCTGATCTGGATGCAGCCCGGCGTGAACTCACTGACTGGTCTCTCCATCTGGAAGATAAGGTCGAGAAGAAAAGCCGTGAACTGTCCGAGGCTGAATCGCACCTGGTGCAAATGGAACGGCTGGCCTCTCTTGGTCATCTCTCCGCCACCGTCGCCCATGAAATCAACAATCCGCTCGCCGGCGCACTGAACTACTCCTTCCTCGCCCTGCGTTTGCTGCAGGATGAGTCGCTGCCTCCTGCCGCCAGGCAGCGGTTGCAGGAATATCTGACGATCATCAAAAACGAGATCGGCCGTTCGGGAGATATTATCAACAACATGCTCCTCTTCGCGCGCCAATCCGGGGGCCATTTCGCAGAAGACCATCTGCACGAGCTGATCACATCGAGTCTGAAGCTGGTCCATCATCACATGGAGCTGAAGGGAATCGCTCACTGCGATGAACTGCAGCTCGCGGATGATCGTTTGATCTGTGATGCAGGGCAGATCCGCCAGGCTCTGGTGGCCCTTTTCGTCAATGCCATCGAGGCGATGGAGAGCGGCGGCACCTTGACTGTCCGCACCAGCGCAAAAAGCAATCCGGAGTCCATCATGATCGAGGTTGCGGATACCGGCGGAGGCATTCCAGACGATGTCCTGCCTCATATCTTTGATCCCTTTTTCTCGACCAAAAAGGAGGGCAAAGGGGTTGGTCTGGGGCTGGCTGTGACCTACGGCATCATCCAGCGCCATCAGGGTATCATCGCGGTTGACGCCGGATCATCGGGGGGCACAGTTTTTAGCATCACTCTGCCTCGTCACCCTTTGCCGGATAAAGGGGCACAGGGAGGAAAAGAGATCGACCCGAAGGCGCCAGCGGCGGATCCGAGCCAGGTTATTCAGTAAGAGCTGACACTATTTTACAGTAAACCGAGGAATTATGAATTCAGTATCCATTCTGATCGTCGACGATGAAGAGTCCGTACGGCTCTCACTTTTCAACTGGTTCCGGGAGGAGGGCTACGAGGTCGGTATCGCCAAAGATGCCTTTGAGGCTCTGGCAGCGCTTGACAAGTCGCCATGGGATATCATGCTGCTCGATGTCCGCATGCCGGGGATGAGCGGGATAGAACTGCAGCGCCGGGTGCGTGAGCTTCACAAGGAGATGATCATCATCATCATGACCGCCTTCGCTTCGGTGGATACAGCAGTACAGAGCCTCAAGGAGGGCGCTTATGACTATGTCGTCAAGCCCTTCAATCCGGAGGAACTCAGTCATATGGTGCGAAACGCCGCCGAACGGATCTCACTGCGGGAGGAAAACAGTGAGCTGCGGCAGAGCATGCAGCAGCTGTCCGGACCTGAAGAGATCATCGGCGATAGTCCGCAGATCAGGCGGGTAATGGAACTGGTGCAGACCGTCGCCCAATCGGATGCGACGGTGGTCATCCGTGGTGAAAGTGGAACCGGCAAGGAGCTGATCGCGCGCGCTATTCATGATCATTCCGAGCGCCGTTACCACCCCATCATCGCGGTCAACTGCGGCGCCCTGTCTGAGAGCCTTCTGGAGAGCGAGCTTTTCGGCCATGAAAAAGGGGCTTTCACAGGAGCGCAGAGCCGGCGGAAGGGCAAATTTGAGCTCGCTGACAAGGGCACGCTTTTTCTCGACGAGATCGGCAATATCAGCCAGAAGATGCAGATGGAACTGCTGCGGGTGCTCGAAAGCCGGCAGTTCACCCGGGTGGGCGGCAGCCAGAACATCCACGTGGATATCCGTTTGATCTGCGCAACCAATAAAAATCTTGAGCAGGCTGTTGCCGATGGTTCGTTCCGCGAGGATTTGTATTACCGCATCAATGTCTTCACGATCGTCCTCCCTCCTCTGCGCGAGCGCAAATCAGATATCCCGGGGCTGGTGGACCATTTTATTCGCAAGTACAGCCGGAGCATGAACAAGGATATCCGCGAGATTTCACCGCAGGCGCTTGACCTGCTCATCCGGCACCAATGGCCGGGCAATATCCGGGAGCTTGAGAACGCCATCGAGAGGGCGATGGTTGTAGGCAAAGCGCCCGCCATCATGCCCCACGATCTGCCCTTCCAGCTTGCCGAGGAGAGCGCCGAACGGCATGAAGGATCGGATTCCCTTGCCGAGATGGAGAGGCATCATATTGCGCTCATGCTTGGCAAGGCAAACTGGAACATCAGCAAGGCCGCCAGAATGCTGGGGATCGACAGGGTGACACTTTACAACAAGATCAGGCGATACCAGCTCAAGCGCAAGAAACGCAGCTAGGCAGGATCGGGCGGCAGAGGTAAAAAAAATAGAGCCGGACAAGTTTGTCCGGCTCTATTTTTTTATGGTGGTGGAGGGCGGCCTCCATCCCTGACTTGAGCGGCTGCCTACTCCGCGCTCTCCATGCGCTTGCGCAGCTCGATGGACTGGGAGTAGAACTCTTGCAGCGACATCTTTTTAAGATAAACCATGCCATGAGCGCCGCGCAGCCGGGGATGCGTGCTCTCGTTGAAATAGCTCCTGCCGAGGCAGAGTTTCATCCACTGATACTGTTCAACCAGCACCTTACGCGAGAGCTGGGAGAAGGGGCCGTCGAACTCGTAGCTGGGGAACGACGCGGTGCGCTGGGAGCCAAAGCAGGCATCGAACACCGATTCAAGCACGGAGAGGGAATTAAGCGAAACCGGCACCATGGTGGTCGCCTCAGAGGGATGAAAACGGAACCAGACGTTCCGGTATCCCCATACCTGGATGTCGTGTTTGCCGCTTTCCTTCTCATAGATCTGCAAGGCCTGGGCCAGGGTCTGCAGCACCTTGTAATGGGTATCGGGTCCGCTCCCCTCCGGATCGAAGGCGAGGGTGACCACGGAGGGCTGGACCTGCTTGAGCAGATTCAGCACCGGCACCACATCGCGGTCTTCCTGCGGATTCTCGGTAAAGATCTCACCCTTGTAAAAGCCGAGGCGGAGGTGGTGGACGTGGCTCGAATTAAAGCCGAGGTGGCCCCATTTGAGGTCCGATTCCCACTCGCGGATCATTCCCTTGAGCTGCTGGATATAGGGCAGGTCTTTTTTGCCGGGATATTGGGTCTTGAAGTAGAGTATGAGCTCGGCGACGCGATTTTTAAGCTGGCCGGTGCTGCTCTCTTCGAAGATATGGATCATATTGCGTAAAAGCCGGCGGGCCTCGCCCTCATCCCGCATGTACTCGCTGTGGGCGGCCACCCCGTCCAGATACTGGTACATGTCCCGGTTGCGTCCCAGTTCATTGGCAGGGTCGAAATAGCCTTCACTGAGCAGGCGCTGGAATTCCTGGGTGTCAATGAAGCGCTGCAGGTTTTCCAGCAGATCGCGGGCATAGGTATTGGTGACGGCGTTGAAGCCGCTGGTCAGGTAAGTGAAGTGATGCGAATTTTTGGCGCTGCGCACCAGGTGGATGATATAAGGCCAGTAGCCCAGGATGATGTCATCGTGGTGGGGTGCGGTATGGAGAAAAGTATGGCCCTCAAGCGGCGCCAGCCCCTCCTCAATCTTGCTTTTAAGTCTGGCGGAGACATAGTCACCAAGCTGGACGGGCGTCATACCGCTGTTTTTCAGGACCAGGGCCGATGAGCGGATCGAGGCGTAATCTTGCTCGTCGAGTTCCCAGAGGTGCTTTCTCCGCTCCCTGGCCAGGTCAACAACGATATGTTCGACCTCGTGTTCGGGGATGGGGTCCATCCTGGTGACATTTTCATAGCGCCTTTCCGTGAGCAGGATGGCGGCGCCATGCGTGAGGTAAAAGCGGGCGTTTGGAAGTTTATGGAGAGCGGAAGCGGGGTATTGATTGTCCGCTTTCTGCTCGACCGCGTCCTTGATGACACGTGCTTTGGCCTCGCCGGCGGCGATGATGATCGCCACAGAGCGGGGATTATAGGTGATGGTATCCAGACCGATCGTGATCACCAGCCGGTTGCGGGCGACCTCGATGCCGCCGAGGTCCGATGCGGCAGCGGCCTGGGTTTCGTAGTTGGTAGCGGTCAGACGGGTGGTCGAAAAGTGGTCTGAACCCCGGACGTTGAAGCCGATGTGGCCGTCCGGTCCGATGCCGCCAAGAAAAAAGCCGATGCCGCCCATGGCGCGGATTTGGGCTTCGTATTCGGTGCAGTACTGATCCACGCGGGTGATAATTTTCTGCTGCATCTTTTCGAGGCGGGTCTTGGGCTGACGGGTGCGAAGAGAGAGATCGACGATTTCGTCCGGAAAGGCCTCCGCTGGTGTCTTGCTTTCGGGCACACCGAGACCCCAGGCGTTGATGAGCAGGGCTTTTTTCGGATCGAGTCCGAAGCCGCGGATATAGAAGGTATTGATATAGTGGTAAAAGCTGTTGACCTGGGTGGGATTGATCGGGTAGAATTCATCGATCTGCACGAAGCGCAAGCCGGACATCTGCGGTTTTTTGCCGGCATCGACGCCGTTGGCTTCCAGATCCTTGCGGATGTCGGGGGTTTCCCAGTCGCGCAGGTAGCGGGTCACCCATTTGATAAAGTGCTCGGGGGTTTTTCCGGTGGGCAGGGAGATGATGCCCTCGGGGTTTTCCTGCACCCATTCGAGGAAACGAAGCGCAGTCAGCTTGCCGAGCATGGGAAAGTTCTCCACCTCGACGATGGCGATTTTCTCCTGCGGCGCATAGATGAACTTGCGGCCGCTCCGCTCCACGGCCAGCATTTCGACCTTAGAAGATCCGGTTTTTGTCTGTTTCTTGTCCATGTTTCACATCCGCCAGAATGAGTTTCAAGTGAAATTGACAATTTCAGAGTAATATATCAAAAATAAGAATAATTCAAAAGCATTTCTTGTCCCACCGGGCGCTGCCATCTGAGCTGGCTGCTGGCCTCCCTCCTGCTTCGCACGGCATCAAGAAGCTTGCTGCCAAGCGTAAAATTACGTATATTGCTGCATCATAATGCCAAGGAGCCGTCTCTATGAAACCTGTCGAGGTACTGTGTATGATCCTGCTTTTAACCACCGCCGGTGTCGTGCAGAGCCAGACCCGCCCGCGCACAGAAGTTGCGCCCGAGTATACCTGGAATACAGCCGATCTTTTTCCGGACGCAGCAGCCTGGCGGAACGCCATGAATCAGCTCAACGATCTTGTGCCCGAGATCGCCGCTTTCCAGGGGAAACTAGCCAGTTCCGCCCGCGATCTTTACGCCTGTCTCGAGCTGCGCACCGAGCTATCTCGCCGGTTCGGCCGGCTCTCCACCTATGCCGGTCTGCTCTCCGACCAGGATACCCGGGACAGCGAAGCCCTGGCGATGAAGCAGGAAACCAGCCAGCTCGGCGTCGACCTATCCAGCCGTCTGGCTTTTATCGAACCCGAGATCGCCGCCCTCACTTCTGCCCGGATCGACCAGTTCATCGCGCAGGAGGAAGGGCTGGAAACCTATGCTTTTTATCTGCGGGATGTGCTGCGCCGGAAAGCCCACAAGCTCTCCGCCGCCGAGGAAAAGATCGTCGCCGAGGCTGGCCTGATGTCCGATGCCGCCTATTCCACCTATTCCATCTTCAGCAATGCCGAACTGCCTTATCCCGAGGTTAAGCTGAGCGATGGCACCACTGTGCTGGTAGATCAGGCGGGTTACAGCCGCTATCGCACCCTGCCCGTCCGCGAAGACCGGGAGAAGGTCTTCCAGGCCTTTTTTACAACGTTGGGGCAGTTCCGCCGCACTTTCGGCACGCAGCTCTATGCCAACGTCAAACGTGACATGTTTTATGCGCGAGCGCGGCGCTACGAGAATTGTCTCTCCACCGCCCTGGATGACAATGCGATTCCGGTCGAGGTCTATCACGCCCTGATCAGAAACATCAACACGAATCTGCCCACCTTCCACCGATATCTCAAGCTGCGCCAGCGCATGCTCGGGGTCCCACAGCTGGAGTACCACGACCTCTACGCACCGGTCGTCAAGGGGGTAGAACTGAACTATGCCTATGACGAGGCCCGGCAGCTGATTCTCACTGCACTCGCCCCCCTCGGCAGTGACTACCAGAAAGTGGTTGAGGAGGCCTTTCGTTCCCGCTGGATCGATCTCTATCCCACAACCGGCAAGCGCTCAGGCGCCTATTCCAACGGCTCGGCCTATGACGTGCACCCCTACATCCTGATGAACTACAGCGGCCAGTACAACGATGTCAGCACACTGGCGCACGAGTTGGGCCATGCCCTGCACAGCCACTTTTCCAACAGCAGCCAGCCCTACCCGCTCGCCGACTATCCCATCTTCGTCGCTGAAGTGGCCAGCACCCTGAATGAAGCCCTTCTCATCGATCACATTCTCAAAACGATCAAGGATGACGATATCCGGCTCTCCCTGCTGATGAGCCATCTGGACGGCATCAAGGGAACCCTTTTCCGCCAGACCCAGTTCGCCGAATTCGAGCTGGCCATCCACGAGGCGGCGGAGCGCGGTGAGACCCTGACCGGGGACAAGCTGACCGAGCTCTACCGGGCGATTTTCAGGAAATATTACGGAGCCGATCAAGGGATCTGCGATGTGGATGACCTTTACGCACTGGAATGGGCTTTCATCCCCCATTTTTATTACAACTTTTATGTATATCAATACTCCACAGCCTTTACCGCTTCGACGGCCCTTTCCCGGAAGATTCTCAATCATGAAAAAGGCGCCGTAGAGTCCTACCTGGAATTCATTTCAGCAGGCGGTTCGGATTACCCGATCGAGCTGCTGAAAAAGGCGGGCGTGGATATGACCACCACCGAACCCTTCACCCAGGCGATGGCGGCGATGAACCGCACCATGGACGAAATCGAAAAGATTCTCGACAAGCGCAAATAGAAGAGCGTGCAGCACCCGTTTTCCGGCACACGAGCATCTTCAGGCTGTTCACCATCTCCCGATTATGGAATGCGGATGAAAGCCGGCGCGCCGAAAGCAGAGCAGTTACAGGTCAAGGCAATAAAAAAGGCCCCTTTTCAGGGGCCTTTTTTATTAGATCAGCTTCTTCTCATACTTGACCTTGCAGGTCACCTTGAATTTTATTTTAAAGTTGAGCGGCGCCTGGTTTGCAGTGCCGGCAAATTTCATCTGGAGTGAGTGGTCAGCCCCGAGCAATTCATCCTCCACCACCTCCTCACCCGCTTCATCGACTTCCACTTCCTGCTCCTTTGCAGCAACGCTCGCCAGATTGACATTGGCAAAGGAGGTCAGGGTCGTGAAAGAGCTTCCATCCGCAGGAGCGACCGAAAGCAGTGCGCTGTTGATCTGCTGGCTGGCGGGACCGTTAAAATAGGTCACTATGTAGGTAACTTTGGTCACATTGACCGATTTAAGATCGTCCTCGAACTTGTCCAGATCGTCGCTGAACGAGGTGGCATTGATGAGTTCGGCCTTGGAGTAGGAAGTGCCATTATAATTGACGGTGTACTCTTTTTCCAGTGTGACGATAAAATCCTTGGAGAGTGTGCAGCCGGTCATTAGCGCCATCCCCATCAGCAACAGGGCCAAAACGCAGATCTTTTTCATAGCGATTCCTCACTGAAGTGAATGAAGGTACTATTTGGTAATAAATGTAATGGCAATACACCGCCGCTGCGGAAATTGAGCGAGAAAAAGGATGCATAAAAAACGCCGGGAAGGCCTTGCGGCTTTCCCGGCATTTTATTCAGAGATAGAAGATCAGCTTTGCGTTTCTCTTCTACTTGAGGTAGAGCATGCGCTGGATTTTGGTATAGCTGCCAGCGACCAGACGGTAGAAGTAAATACCGCTCGCCATCTCCTGCGGACGCCAGGCGGTCTCGTAAATGCCTGGTGCCTGTTCCTGATCGACCAGAATCGCCACCTCCCTGCCGAGGACATCGTAGATCCGGAGGGAGACCCGGGCCTGCGCAGGCAGCTGGTAGCGGAACTTGGTAGTGCCGTTGAAGGGATTGGGATAATTGTTTTCGAGCTTGAAGGTCTGCGGAATCTCCGCGATCTCTTCGGCTTCGTTCGCCGGCACGGCGCCGAGGCGGCTCTTGGTCTGGACCTGGAACTCCACTACCTGACGGTAGAGGCTGTAGACCGGTTCCAGAAGGACCAGCTTGACGTAGCGGGCCTTGACGTTGGTGCCGAGCGCATACCAGGTCTCATCGCCGCTCTTGATCCGGGAGGTATAGACCTCCTTGAAATCAGCCTCTTCGGTGCTTGCAGTGGAGACCAGCACCTTGAAACGGGCAGCCTGACGGCCTGATTCGCTGTCATCATCGCTGCCATTGTCGGTCTGCAGGACGAGGTAGTTGAACTTGTAGAGGCCTCCGTCCGCAAAGCCGTAGATGGCCCACGGCGATTTCTGGGCGTTACCGTACTCAGGCGAGAGGGCTGTTGCCGTGCCGCCCCATCCTTCCGTAACGCCGTCAACTGCCTTCTCCCAGCCCTCCTTGCTGTGGGTGGGCGAGCCGGAGATGAAGACAAGCTGGTTGGGTTTCAGCTCTTTCCCATCAGCAGCAGCAGTGACTGAGCTGGTCACGTCGGCTCCGGTGAGGTTGTTCTGGAACCAGGCCCCGTTGGCGTAGGGATTGATCGCGTCATTGACCGGCACGACGGCCAGGAAGAGCTTGTCGCGGTCCTGACGCATCAGGGTGTACTCGGTGACGTTGCCAAGGAAGAGCGAATCGGGCCGGATAAAGGAGCAGGGCTCGAAATGGCTGCGATCCTTGGCAGTGTAGAGCACATAGCCGGAGGCGTGGACTGCGGGCTCCCAGCTGATCTTGATGCCGGTGAGCGGGGTTTCGATGACGGTGACCTTGTTCGGTGCGATGCCGGCGGCATCGTCTGCCAGGGAGATGGCATCGAGGTGGCGGCGGGCGAAGAAGAGGTCCATGGCCCTTTCCGCTTTGGCTTCGATGGCCGCGGCCTGGTCCGGACGCAGCCGGGCGGCGATGCGGGCCTGGTGGATATGCTGTGGCACCAGGAGACCGAGGTTTTCAAAGTCATATTCGCGGCAGTCGTTCTTGTGCTTGCGCACATAGTCGCGGGTCTTGACGATGAAATTGTAATGCCATTCAAGAGAAGGCTGGATGGCGCTGCCGCGGTTGTGATCATTCCAGGTTTCGATCAGGATCCACGGCATATCCAGAGCGCCCTTGTAAGCAAAGGCCTCTTCCCAGGTCCAACGGTAGGTGAGGGTATCGCGACGGGACATCCAGTGTTTGTCGCCGATTGTCCAGCTGCGATCATCATAGCCGGGCCAGACACTGCGTACGCCGAAGAGGAGATTACCCTGTGCGGCGGGCGAGTTGGCCCGTGCATAGAACTGGTCAAGATAGGGCTTGCCCCAATCCTTGCCGGTGAGGTCGTCCCACTTTTCGGGCAGGGTCTGCACCCAGGGATAAACCACATCCATGGGGACAAAGATCTCATCCTCGACGCCGTTCCAGGCCAGGAAGGCATCCTTGGGCAGCGTGGTATCCGCCACGACACGGTAGGTCTCGGGCAGGATGTTCACCTCCGGCTGATTGTAGATCCAGAGCGGCCGGCGGCGTCCCTCGCGGGTGCCCCAGTAGGCGGGATGGGTCATGAGCGAATCGGCGACGTAGACCATATTGGAGTCGATGGCGCCGATAGCGCGTTCATTGTAGGAGCAGATGATCTGGAAGTTAAAGCCCTGACCATTGTAGCGCTCCCACAGGCGGTCCGCCGTATCCAGAAGACCGTTGATACCGATGTTTTCATACGACTTGTGTCCGAACCAATCGACGACAAAGCCATCGATGCCGGATGCCCAGGCGAGGAGAATGTCGTACTCCCACACCAGGGGATCGCGGGACGAGAAGAATTCGAAGAGGCTGGTGTCGGCCTGTCCGCCCAGATACTCCGGTTTCCAGTGGCGCAGGGAGGAATCGGCGTTGGCACGGTCGTACCAGGGTTCATACCAGGCCAGAACGAGTTTGTCGCAGCCGGCATCCTCGCGCCAGTAGCCGAAATCGGCCTCCCGGTAGTGCTGCTGATCGGCGAGAGTGACGATGTACTCGCTGAAAGCCGAGGTCAGGAAATACCCTTCAGGCAGGGTCGAGACATCGACATAGACGCGATACTCGCCGGGCAGGAGCGTTCTGAAGAGGTACTTGCCTTCGGCATTGGTGAGCTGCTTGGCGGTCTCGCCGGTGTTGATCTCCTCGAGGCGCAGGAGAACATTGGGGATTCCCGGTTCGCCCGGATCCTGCAGGCCGTCGCGGTTGATATCGAACCAGACGAAATCGCCGATGCTGCCATAGTTGGAGCGGTAGCCGAAATCGGCATCGCGGCGGTGCTCATCCGGAGCCAGGCAGAGCGTCATGGGATTGTTGTAGGTGCTGGTGACGTAGCTGCGCGGCAGGGTCGTTTCATCGACGCTGACGATGTAGCAGCCCGGCACGACATCATCGAAGAGATAGTTGCCGTTTTCGTCCGTGACTGTCTCCGCGACCGGATTGCCGAGGGTATCGGTGAGGACGACGCGGATGCCGGGCAGGCCCATTTCATCAGCATCCTGCACCCCGTCGTTACTGTTGTCTTCCCAGACATAGTCGCCGACGGAGGCCAGTTTGATGAGGCCGGCATCCCAGGTGGAATCATGGACCGCCAGGCCCAGACTGATTTCCGTGGTCAGGCCGGAGGTCCGGTCGGCGTCGCTGTCGAGAGCGTTATTGTTGCCTGCATCCGGCTGAGTGAAGATATAGTGCGCAGGCAGGACGAATTTGACCGTATAGGCATCGGGGACAAGATCCGGAAAGTAGTAGAATCCATCGGCTCCGGTCCGGGTCGAATCGACGACGATACCGTCTGCATCGAGCAGCATGACAGAGACATTTTCCACCGGGGATTCATCCGCATCCTGGATACCGTTCATGTTGAAATCATACCAGACATAGTCGCCGAGCGAGGAGAGCTCATAGAAACCGGCGCCCCAGGTGAGATCGTTCTCTCCCTGGCCCAGCACCGTCAGGGCGGTGCGGCTGTTGCCCTCGCCGGCGTCGCTGTTGAGCATGCTGGTGGTATCCGCCGTGAACAGGGTCAGTGCGTATCCGGCCGGCGGCACGAAGCTGAGGAAGTAGGGAGCCGGTGCCAGACGGCTGAAGAGGAAAGCGCCATCCGCAGCCGTAACCTGCTGCGACAGAATATTTCCGGCGGCATCGTGCAGACGGACAGTTACGCCGGTCATCGGCAGTTCACCGTCGTCATAGAGGCCATCGCGGTCACTGTCAAACCAGGTATAGCTGCCGAGGGAAGCCAACTGGAGGTAGATACCGGCATCCCATGAGGGGTCGTTCTCGCCAGGCAGCAGGGTGGTCGAATCCGTATACGCTGTGGTCTCGTTGGATTTCCTGGCATCGCTGTCCATGGTATCATCAGCACCCTGATCGAGCGGGCTGAAGATAACTGGTGGCGGTGCAGTGAAGCGGAGGTAGTAATTGCCGGGCAGCAGATCGGTGAAATGGTAATGACCGGTCCCGTCAGTTGTCGTCTGGGCGACCTGGGTGCCATTGGTCCTGAACAGGGTGACCTGGATGCCACCGATTCCCTGCTCCTCGGAATCCTGGATGCCGTCGTTGTCCTCATCCTGCCAGACATAGTCGCCGATGGAGGCGAGCTGGATGAGGCCGGCGTCGAGGGTCAGGTCGTTTTCCCCGGGAGAAAGGGTGAATGCCGGGGTACGGCTGGTGACGGGATCCGGATCGCTGTCGGCCGCATCATCACTGCCGGTGTTGGCGGTAGTGAAGATGGTGCCGTCGGGCAGGGCGAAGCCGATGCTGTAGCTGCCTGCGATCAGTTCAGTGAAGAGATAGTTGCCGGACGCGTCCGTTGTATCCAGAGCCACCTCGGCTCCAGCGGCATCGTAGAGGGTGACTATGATGCCGGGCACGCCGGGCTCGCCAGCGTCCTGGAGACCGTCCTGATCGAGGTCATACCAGACCAGGTTGCCGGCGCTGGCGGGCTGGAAGATGCCCGCATCCATGGTGCGGATGTGGTCTCCACCGGCGAGGGTGAAGGTGCCGGTGCTGCCGGTGATACGGTCAGCATCGCTGTCGGCGGCGTCATCGCCGCTGTTGGCGGGGCTGAAGATATAGCCCGAGGGCAGCTGGAAGCGGATCTCGTAGGTGCCGGGCAGCAGGTCGTCGAAGAGATAAATACCGTCGGCTGTAGTGCTTGTGCTGCCTTTGAGCGTGTTATCCGCATCGTAGAGCAGCACCGTCACGCCGGCAACGCCGGTTTCCCCTGCATCCTGCAGGCCATTGCCGTTGCTATCGAGCCAGACGCGGTCGCCGACCGAGGCGGGCTTGAAGATGCCGGCATCAAGATCGAGGCGTTCTTCTCCGACTGTGAGGGTCACCTGACCGGTTCTGCCTGTGGCAAGATCGGCATCGCTGTCAAGGGCGTCATCGCTCCCCTGATTGACCAGAGTGAACTTGTAATCGGTCGGGGCTACGAACTCGACCTGATAGGTACCCGGATCGAGATTGCGGAAGATATAAAAGCCGTCGTTATCAGTCGTGGTTTCGGCGATCTGGATGCCGTTACCGTTGAGCAAACGCACGGTGACGCCCATGACGCCGGTCTCGGTGCTGTCCTGGATGCCGTCATGGTCGCTGTCATTCCAGACAAAATCGCCCAGCGCGGCGAGTTCATAGAGACCGCCATCAGCGCTGAGATCGGTTTCATCGGGCGAGAGCGTATAGACCGCGCTCTGACCGGTGGCCGGATCCAGATCGCTGTCGGCGTCGTCATTTCCGCCCTGGTTGATGGGCGAAATGGCAAAGCCATCCGGTTTGGTGATACGGATGCTATAGTCACCGGGCGTGAGGTCGTCGAAGAGGTAATTGCCGTTGCTGTCAGTGGTATCGACAGCGACGACTGCACCGTTGGCATCGAGCAGGGAGACGACGATGCCGGGCATTCCGGGCTCGCCCGCATCCTGAAGACCATTGCGGTTGTTATCAATCCAGACGCGATCGCCGATGGTGGCCGGTTTCAGATAGATGCCGGCATCCCAGGTCGGGTCCTTCTCGCTGGCCACGAGGGTGGTCGAATCGGTCCGGCCGATGGCGGGGTTGGCATCGCTGTCGAGGCTGTCATCAGCGGCGCTGTTGGCCGGGCTGAAGAGATAGCCATCGGGCAGGCGGAACTGGGCGTAATAGCTGCCAGGATGGAGATTGCTGAACTGATAGAGTCCATCGGCATCGGTCAGGGTGGAGTCGATGACCGTCTTGCCGCTGAAGAGGAGGACGCGCACATCAGCGACGCCATTCTCACCTGCATCCTGGACGCCGTCGCGGTCGCTGTCAAGCCAGACCCGGTTGCCATAGGAGGCATCGGCACGGTAGATACCGGCGTCCCAGGTGGTGTCCTTTTCGGCGAGGACGATCTGGGTGGCCGGGGTTCTGCCGGTCGCCGTATTGACATCCGAGTTGGTGGCCGGATCGCTGCCGATACCGGGGGTGAAATAATAGCCGGCGGGCAGTGTGAACTGGGTGAAATAGTTGCCGGGAATGAGCTCCGGGAAGAGATAGTAGCCGGGCGCTCCCTCCATATTATCACCCGTGACGTTGGTGGCGATGAGATAGTCGTCGGGGGTGCCGGGCTGGCCGTCCGGGCCGGCCTCGTAGAGTTTGACGGTGACACCGTTCACGCCGGTTTCACCCTCATCCTGGGTGCCGTTGATGTTGTTGTCGAGCCAGACATAGTCGCCGTACGCGGCGCCCAGTCCGGGTTTGATTGCGATACCCACCTTGAAGGGTTCGGCGGGGAGAATCTGGGTATTATCATCGGTGCGATAAGCGACAAAGCCGAAGGAATTCCAGGCGATTTCGCCGTCATCCGGGGCACCGACCGGAGCGCGCATGCTCCAGGAGATCTCGACCGTCGCCTGCGGCTGCAGGATCAAGCTGCCGAAATCGATCTTGAGCGAGCGCACGGAGGTAATGTCCGCGGGGGGATCGATGGTCCAGTTGGGCGGTTCGCTGCCCGGAGGCCCGGTGGGTTCCACTTCCGGCCGGGTGGGATTGCCGCTGGTCGAGTAATAGACGGTCAAGCCGCCGGGACCGCTCACTGTACCGGTCAGATTGGGCCGCCACTCGCTGTCGCGCTGGGAGAGATCGATGACCCCGGCATCGCCAATGAAAGGCAGGATATCGATGACGACCAGATTGGTCGCGGGTACATTGCCGACATTTTTAACAATCAACTTGTAATCGGCTGTTCCGCCGGGGACTGTCCAGCCGGTGTCTGGATAGCGGGTCCAGGCGCTGTCGGACTGCCCTCTGACCCATTTCACCGATTCCAG
>ENA-UOWO01000382-UOWO01000382.1-activated-sludge-metagenome-genome-assembly--contig:-NODE-382-length-65199-cov-13.443740_pt1 | contig 65199 bp, 71 predicted proteins | sample MGYA00238148_ERZ761564 | MGnify/ENA primary metagenome ERZ761564 (study PRJEB28885, sample SAMN05720194) | activated sludge metagenome | isolation source: Anaerobic digester | place: USA...
TATATGGTTATAGTGCCAAAAGTAACTGGCAAGCTAATCCGCTGACTCGTTTTGCTGGAAATTTGCTTAATCATTTTGTCAGACAAATGGATTTCAAATCAGCACAAAACCCAGATTTTTTTATTGCTAATTCAAATGAAACAGCTATGCGTATTAATAAATTTTATAAAAGAAAAAGTGTTGTAATCAATCCACCAATTGAACTTTACGATAGCGCAAAAAGTTTTTTTGATCAATTAAATAAAAAATCACTCGCAGATTTGAATAAGAAAAAAAATAATTCTTATTATTTGTATGTTAATCGTTTGGCTTTAGCCAAACATCCAGAAATTGCTATTCAAGCCATAAATCAATTAGACCTTGATTTAAAAGTAGTGGGTGATGGCTCTATGCTAAAAGATTTAAAAAAAATAGCTGGTAATAAGATTGAATTTTTAGGTGCAGTGAGCGACCAGCAATTAATCGAGCTTTATAAAAATGCTAAAGCCTTAATTTATCCGGTAGAAGATGAAGATTTTGGCATGGTACCCATTGAAGCAATGACTTTTGGTACTCCAGTAATAGCTCATTATTCTGGTGGTCCTAAAGAAACAATAGCTGAAGGAGAAACAGGAATATTTTTTCAAGATTTAAATACAAAAGGTTTAATACAAGCAATTAATAATTTTGAAAATAACTTTACAAGCGATGCACTGAAAATCCATCGATCCACTGATAAATATTCCAAAATGGCTTTCGTAACAAAGCTAAAATTTTTATTAGATGTTTAGTTCTTAATTAATTTAATTTTTGCTACTTCATTGACTGGCATAAAAACTTCTGTTTTCAAAACAGCTGCGTCGGTAGCGATTTGTTGATTTTGTTTAGAACCACCCAAAAATTCTTTATTCAATGTATAAGATCCTGGTTCAATATTTAAGAAAGTGATTGGAACAGTTTCACTATGAGATGATTTGGAATCAAAATTGGCAATAATCATTTCTGTTTCCCCCTTATCATTTTTGCCAGCCAAAGCTTTGACCCAGGAACCTAGACCGGTAATTTGCAAACGTTGATCAGCAATACTATCTAGCATTTTTAAAGCACGATAGCGTGGCTTGCTGTTAGCTCCAAAATCATTATGAGTAAACATACCCCAACGCCCCCAATAAGTTTTACCTGCTGGATCTTTACCGTCTTGAATTTCAAAAGCGAAAGCTCTTTCAACGCGATTGCTCATGGAGATTGCTCCTGCTACGGTGTGTGCAGCTCCATATTGAGAATCATAACCAGCATTATTATTGCTGTCGTGACCCCATTCAGTAATTTGAAATTCTAAAGTAGGTTCTAATTGTGGATATTCTTGGACCCATTGTCTAGCTAAATCCATGTCTTCAGCGAATTGATCCAAATTAGTACTATAACGATGCCAAGAAAAGAAATCGCAACGCCATCCATTAGCAATACAACCTTTAGCCCAAGCATCAAACCAATTTTTATAAAGTGCCGTGATTGCTGGCCCACCTAATTTAAATGGCAAAGCTCCTCTGGCATTTTTAGCTCCAGCGCTAGCATAAGCATAGAGAGTTAAATAGTTTTTATCACCATAATATTTAAAAGAACCAAAAAGATCTGGTTCATTCCAAACTTCATAGTAAACATCACGAATACCTTTGGTACCGCTCACATGTTCAATGGTTTTTTGTACCACTAGTTGCCAGTCGGCCCAATTAGTGGGGTAAGCCAAAATATCTCCAGAAGAGATTGCTGGAGGCATATAACTTAAAGCGATATAAGGTTTAGCACCAGTTTTGACAATGTCATCAATGATTAAATCAAATTTTGTCCAGTTGAAAGTAACATTCCCTGGTCCTCCTTGAACAATCTCATAAAAATCATAAATATGATCCAAACGAATATATTCAGGTTTAAGAGCAGCTACTTGTCCGGTTAATTTATCAATGCGCCAGTTATGATCTTCACCACCCTGAGCCAAATTTCTCCAGGGTCTAGGCATTGGACCAAGAATAGCTTGAGTGTCGACAATTAAATTGGCAGGAACGCCACTAGCTTGTCCAAAAAATTCTCTTACTACTTTGATTTGCCAAGCTCCGATCATTACTCCACTAATTAAAAACAAAAGTATGATGAAGGAAAAAAATACTTTTCTTTTCTTTTTTAATCTGGGATTAATAGGATAAGCATTACTCATTAAATTAATAGTAGCAAAAAACCCGGGTCTTGTCTTATTTGCTTTGTCTATTTATAATTCTCCCCATATGGGAGGTCAGTCTCTACATGTTTCTATCTCAGCTGAACCAATTTTCCGTATTTTCGGGTTGGAGATTAGCAACTCAATTTTTACCAGTGTAATTGTGAGTACATTTTTAATTGTTTTTGCAATTTTATTTAATAAATATAAATTCAAAATTACAAATAAACCTGGTTCATTGCAGAATTTTGTCGAAATGATTGTTGAAGCTTTATATAATTTTGTTTATTCAATTACTGAAAATACTAAGAAAACTGTTTTGTTTTTTCCAATCATCGCTACATTTTTTATTTTTATTATTCTAAATAATTATGTAGGTTTATTACCAGGAGTGGGTTCAATCATGGTGGAAAAACAATCTACTGCGATTACTGATCACGCACCAGAACAAGCCGTTGTTGAACAACATGAAGCAGAAGTGGTGGAAGAAGCCGTTGAAGTAGCTCATGCTCCTATGGCACCATTATTTAGAGCTGCTACCGCTGATTTGAATACTACTTTGGCTTTAGCAATTATTTCAGTGATTTTGACTCAAATTTTTGGCATTTCTCATTTAGGTTTATCTTATTTTAAAAAATTTCTTGATTTTTCCAGTCCGATTAATTTTGTAGTAGGCATCTTAGAAACAGTGCTTGAATTTGCCAAGATTATTTCTTTTGCTTTTAGATTATTTGGTAATATTTTTGCTGGTGAAGTTTTGTTAGTAGTAATGACTTATTTGATTTCTATTGCTGTGCCAGCTCCATTTTATGCACTGGAGCTTTTTGTTGGCTTTATTCAAGCCTTAGTTTTCTCAATGTTATCTTTGATTTTCTTTAACCTAGCCACTAAAGGTCATCATGAAGAAAGTCATGAAGTAGCTAAAAATTAATAATAATTAAAAATAAAAATAAAAAAGGAGTTTTTATGCAAGATTTAGCAGTTGGTTTAGCAATGGGCTTAGGAGCTTTAGGTCCAGGCATTGGCATTGGTATTTTAGTTTCAAAAGCACTTGAAGCTATTGGTAGAAATCCAGATGCCAGTAACAAGATTCAAACCAATATGATTTTAGGTATGGCTTTCGCTGAAGCAATCGCTATTTATGCTTTAGTCGTAGCCTTGATTATTAAATTTGTTTAGTGCTATTTAGCAAAGGAATTTAACCTATGGATATACAATTAGCACAAATTATTTTTCAAGCTATTAATTTTGGTTTAGTGTTATTTGTCTTGACTCGTTTCATTTACAAGCCAGTTCTCAAATTGCTTGAAGATCGTAAGAAAAAAGTTGCAGAAGCAGCTAAATCTTCTAATGAGATTTTACAAGAAAAAGAGAACCTCGAAAAAATGAAGGCTGATATTTTATCTAAAGCCAATCAAAATGCTCAAAAAATTGAAAATGACACTAAAAATGAAGCCAAAAAATCTGCAAAAACTTTAATGGAAAAAAGCAAAGAAGAATTGTCTCTTAAAGAAGCTAAATTTACAGAAGAATTAGCCAAACTTAAAAAAGATAAATTGAAATCAATGGAAAAAGAACTTAAAGAAGCCGCTGTAGTAATTGCTGAAAAAGTTCTTCAAGAATCGATAGATGCTAAAAAACATCAAAAACTGATTGATCAACAAATTGATGAAATTATTGAAAGTTTGTAAATATGCTACAAGTTAATGTCACTAGCGCAATCGCACTTAATGATCAGCAAAAAAAGAAATTAGAGCTTGCGCTTTGTAAAAAATATTCTAAAGATGAATTGGTCTTTGAATATCAAATTAAAGAAGAATTAATAGCTGGTTTACATGTTAGTGTGGCTGGCAAATTGTATGATGCCAGTCTCAAGGCTCGTCTTAATCAATTAGCTAATAAAATTTAATTATGTCAAAATCAGATATTTTTACCAATTTAGACTCAATCAGGAATAATGATTTAACTGTCAAAACTGTCTCTATTGGTAAAGTTATTGCTTATGCTGATGGAATTGTTTTTGCTGATGAATTAAATGATGTTCAAGCTGGTGAATTGGTTACTTTTGGCACCAATGCTTATGGTTTAGCTCTTAATTTAGAAAAAGATAGAGTTGGTATTATTGTTTTATCCGGAGCAAGCAATATTAAGACTGGCGATTTAGTTTATCGCACCAATCAAATTTTATCTATTAATGTTTCAGATGAAATTATTGGTAGAGTGATTAATCCATTGGGTCAAGCTGAAGATGGCAAATCTGCTATTAAAAAAGATCGCGCCATGTTGCTCGAAAAAATTGCCCCAGGAGTTATTGTTCGTGAAGCGGTTAATCAACCTTTGCAGACTGGTATTAAAGCTGTTGATGCTTTAATTCCTATTGGTCGGGGTCAGAGAGAATTAATTATTGGCGATCGCAATACTGGTAAATCTTCGATTGCTTTAGCGAGTATTTTGAATCAAAAAGATCAAGATGTGATTTGCATTTACGTAGCCATTGGCCAGAAAAAATCCACTTTAGCTCAATTTATTCAGGTTCTAGATGATAAAGGTGCTTTAAATTACACTACTGTTGTTTCTGCTTCTGCTAGTGAATCAGCATCTTTGCAATTTTTAGCTCCTTACGCTGGTCAAGCAGTCGCTGAATACTTTTTAGATAAAGGCAAAGATGTTCTGATTATTTTCGATGATTTAAGCAAACACGCTCAAGCTTATCGTGAAATTTCTTTATTACTCAAAAGACCTTCTGGTCGCGAAGCTTATCCTGGAGATGTTTTCTATTTGCACTCTCGTTTATTGGAAAGAGCTTGCAAATTAAATAAAGAAAATGGTGGTGGCTCAATTACTGCTTTGCCTATTATTGAGACTCAAGCCAATGACGTATCGGCTTATATTCCTACCAACGTTATTTCCATTACTGATGGACAAATTTATTTAGAAACCGATTTGTTTAACTCTGGAATGAGACCAGCTATTAACATTGGTCTATCAGTTTCTCGTGTGGGTTCTTCTGCACAATTAAAAGCAATGAAGCAAGTGGCTGGTAGTTTAAAACTTGATTTAGCTCAGTTTAGAGAACTAGAGGCTTTCGCTCAATTCAGTTCCGATCTTGATGCAACCACCAAAAAGCAATTAGATCGAGGTAAAAGAGTTAGTGAAATTTTGAAACAACCTTGGGATTTGCAAATGTCTGTAGCAGAACAAGTTTTAATTATTCACGCCGCAGTTAATGGTTTGCTAGATCAAATTGAAGTGGCTGATTTAGTAGAGTGGGAAGCTGAATATCTAACTTTTGCAGAAAACAAACAACCCGCTTTGATGAAAACTCTTTCAACTGGTGCAAAAATAGAAAGTCCTCAAGATGAAGCTTTGAGAAAATTGATTAAAGATTTTGAAATAGCTCATCCTCGTTTTTATAAGAAAGAAGCGTGAGTTTATGGCTAACGCAAGAATTATCAAACGCCGAGTCAATTCTGTTCAAAATATCGCCAAAATTACTAATGCGATGCAATTAGTATCTGCTTCAAAGACAAAATATTCTCAAAAAATGGCTATTAATTCTTTGCCATATATGCAGTCTTTATTAGATTCGTTGGAAACAGTTGCTAATTTTATTGATCCTAAATTACATCCTTTTCTAAATAAAAATCGCTCCGGTGATGATTTAATGATTGTTCTATCTACGAATAAAGGTTTGTGTGGTTCTTTAAATACCAACCTTTTTAAACAATTATTAATTTGGGTTAAAGATCGACCTAATGCACAATTTATTGCTGTTGGTCAGAAAGCAGTAAATTTTTTACGCACACGTGGTTTCAATTTAGTAGCTCAATTTACTGATTGGCCAGAAAAAACTAAGTTGAGTGATGTTTTGCCATTATTAGATTTATTAACAAAGAAATATTTATCTGGAGAAATTGGCAGAGTTGATGTTTTATTTACTGATTTTGTTAATGTCTTAAAGCAACGTAGTTTAATTTTTAATCTTTTACCTCTAAATGACTCAAATATCCAGGAGCTCGAACTCAAATATGAAAATAAATTAAACAAATCAAATGATCAAACTGCTAAAATAAAACCCAGAGCAAATTATTTGCTTGAACCAAGTTCTAGCGAATTATTGGATTTTTTACTTAATTATTATTTGGAATTAAGTTTTTATCATTTAGTTTTAGAATCGTTGGCGAGTGAACATAGTGCACGCATGATTGCTATGAAAAGTGCCAGTGATAATGCTAAAGATTTAGTAGAAATTTTGAAATTAGATTTTAATAAATCGCGTCAAACCATGATCACTAATGAATTGTTAGATATTAGTAGTGCTAAGATGCGTTAAGGAATTAAATTTTATGAAAGAAACTAAAAAATCAGCTGGCAAAATCATCAGCATTATTGGAGCTATCGTTGATGTTAAATTTAGTGATAAATTACCAGCCATTTACAATGCTCTTCGTCATACAAATAGTGGCTTAACTTTTGAGGTTGAACAACAAATTGATAAGCAAACTGTACGTTGTTTAGCTCTTGGTCCAACAGATGGTTTAGCTAGAGGTGAAGAAATTATTGATACTGGAGCTCCAATTTCTGTACCAATTGGTGAAGAAACTTTGGGACGCATGTTTAATGTGGTTGGTGAACCAATTGATAATAAAGGTCCAGTCAAAACAAAAAAAATGGCTCCGATTCATAAATCGGCTCCTCCACTTATTGATTTAGAAACTACTCCTTCGGTTTTGGAAACAGGTATTAAAGTGATTGATTTAATTTGTCCTTTCAAAAGAGGTGGAAAGATCGGTATTTTTGGTGGTGCTGGTGTGGGTAAAACTGTGATTATCCAAGAATTAATTCGTAATATTGCCGAAGAACATAAGGGTCACTCTGTTTTTGCTGGTGTGGGTGAGCGCTCTCGCGAAGGCAATGATCTTTATCATGAAATGAAAGATTCTGGAGTTTTGGCAAGCACAGTGATGTGTTTCGGTCAAATGAATGAACCACCTGGTAATCGTGCTCGCGTGGCTTTAACTGCTTTGACCATGGCCGAATATTTCCGTGATGAAAAAAAAGAAGACGTGCTTTTATTTATTGATAATATTTTTAGATTTTCTCAAGCTGGGAGTGAAGTTTCGGCCTTGCTTGGTCGTATTCCTTCTGCGGTTGGTTATCAACCAACTTTAGCAACTGATATGGCTACTTTGCAGGAGAGAATTACTTCTACCAAAGATGGCTCTATTACTTCCATGCAAGCAGTTTACGTGCCAGCTGATGACTATACTGATCCAGCTCCAGCGACAACCTTCGCTCATTTGGATTCCACTGTGTCTTTAGACCGTCGTTTATCTGAACAAGCTATTTATCCGGCTGTAGATCCATTAAATTCTGATTCTAAGATTTTGGAAAAAAGTATTGTTGGTGAAGAACATTATCAAGTAGCTCGTGATGTACAAAAAATTCTTCAACGCTATAAAGAATTGCAAGACATCATCGCTATTTTGGGTATTGATGAGTTAAGCGATGAAGATAAAAGCGTTGTGGCTAGAGCCAGAAGAATTCAAAAATTTCTCTCTCAACCATTCTTTGTAGCAGAGCAATTTACCAATATTAAAGGGGCATATGTGCCAATTGCAGAAAGTATTCGTGGTTTTAAAGAAATTTTAGAAGGACGTTATGATCATCTACCTGAGCAAGCTTTTTATATGGTAGGTAACATTGATGACGTTGTCGCTAAAGCTAAAACACTAAAAGAAAATGAGTAATAAATTAAAACTCACTATCGTTTCTCAAGAAGAAAAATTGTTTGATCAAGAAGTGGATGCTGTAACCTTACCCACAACTACAGGACTAATTACCATTCTTAAAGATCATCAACCTTTAGTTAGTAAATTAACTATGGGCGAATTGATTTATCAAATGGATGGTAAAAAATACGAGATTTTTTTAACTCAAGGATTCGTGAATAAAAAACCAGATAACCAAGTTTTGGTTGTAGTGGATTCTGCTTTTAATGCTCGTGAATTAAATGATGAAAAAGTTAAGACAGCGATCGCTAAAGCAAAAGAAGCTTATAAGGTTACTAAAGACAAGCGTGAATTATTGATGATTGAAACATCTCTTAAACAATTATTTTGGGAATTGCAACTCGCCAATAAAAAGAAAAAAGCTTAATTTACGTTTTCCAATTGACAGCTTAGCAAACTATCGATATGATTGCTAATAGTTTATCAAGGAGTTTACACCTATGATCGATTTAGTTGCCCGCCAAATCCAAATTTTACGCGCCATTATCGAAGAATTTATCGAAACTGGCATGCCAGTTGGTTCTGAAACGATTGATAAAAAATACAATATTGGCGTTTCTCCGGCGACCATTCGCAACGAAATGGTTTATTTAACCAAACAGGGTTATTTAATCAAGTCACATATTAGTGCTGGTCGTGTACCCACCGCTTTAGCCATGCGTTTGTACATCAATGAATTGGTGAAAGAAAAAGAACTTTCGGTAGCCGACGAAGTGAGTGTCAAAGAAAAAATTTGGCGTTATCGTAACCAAATGGAGGATTTACTTTATGAAACTTCTAGAGTTTTAGCTGATAAATCACATGCTTTGGGAATTGCCATGACCGCTGAAGGCAGAATGTTCCATTCTGGCTATTCCAATCTTTTACAAATGCCTGAGTTTTATGACATTAATTTAACCAGACAAGTTCTACACATGATTGAAGAAGAACAAGTGATGGATCAAATTTTTGAAAGCAATCACAGTGAAAATGCTGTCAAAGTAGTCTTTGGTCAAGACTTAGGCAATAAGGATCTAGATCAAATTAGTATTATGTTTGTTGAACTACCAAATACTAATTGTCGCTTTGGAGTATTAGGTTCTACTAGATTTGATTACTCATATGTTTTGCCAATCATGAAATACTTCAAGGGTTTAATAGAAAGTATGGCTGAGTAAATAAATATTTCAAGGAAGAAAGAAAATATGAAACAAGCTAAACCCAATCAGCTGAAAAGTGAAACGGTTCTTAAAAAGGTTGAGGAAGAAGTCTTGCAACTTAAAGAACAATTAAAAATTGCTGAAGAAAGAGAAAAAAGAGCTTTGGCTGATTATCAAAACTTACAAAGAAGAACCACAGAAGAAAGAATGGCTTTTATTAAATTGGCCAATAAAGATTTCTGTCAAATGTTACTACAACCGCTCGAACATTTATCTTTAGCCGCAAACAACATCCAAGATCAGGGTTTAAACATGGTAGTAGAACAATTTTGGAAAGAATTGAGAGAATTTGGCTTGGAAGAGCTGGATGTTCTAGGTAAAAATTTTGATTTAAATACAATGGAAGTAGTAGATAAACAGGGTGATGGAGAAAAAGTTCTAAAGGTTGTGCGCAAAGGTTATGCACTAAATGGTGAAGTTATCCAACATGCTCAAGTAATTTTAGCCTAAAATTGATACTAGCAGTCTAAGCTCACGTCTGCTAAAATAATAAGAATTAAGAAAATAAAAGGAAGGACAAATTATGTCAAAAATCATTGGAATTGATTTAGGAACTACCAACTCTGCAATCGCAGTGATGCAAGGTGGTAGTCCAGTTATTATCCCCACAAGTGAAGGCCGTAACACTTTTCCTTCAATTGTTGGTTTTAAAAATAATGACGTGATTGTGGGTGATCCAGCCAAGCGTCAAATGGTTTTAAATGCTAAAAAAACCGTAAATTCTGTTAAAAGATTTATGGGTCGCAAACTTAATGATGACGCTGTTAAGCAAGCCATTAAGCATGTTTCATACGAAGTAGTTGAGGGTAAAGATGGTATGGCCGTAGTTAATATTGATGGCAAAAAATACACTCCTCAAGAAATTTCTTCTAAAATTTTAGCCAAAGCCAAAGCTGATGCCGAAAGTTTCTTGGGTGAAAAAGTTGATCGCGCTGTCATTACCGTACCGGCATATTTTAATGATGCTCAACGTCAAGCTACTAAGCAGGCTGGTGAGATTGCGGGTTTAAAAGTGGAACGTATTGTTAATGAACCAACCGCCGCCGCCTTGGCTTATGGTTTAGACAAAAAAGGTTCACAAACCATAGCAGTTTATGATCTTGGTGGAGGTACTTTTGATATTTCCATTTTGGAAATTGGTGATGGTGTTTTTGAAGTTAAATCTACCAATGGCGATACTTTCCTTGGTGGAGATGACTTTGATAGTGTCATTATTGAATGGATTGTGAGTGAATTTAAAAAAGATCAGGGCAAAGATCTAAACAAAGATCCTCAAGCCATGCAACGTATTAAAGACGCAGCTGAAAAAGCAAAGATTGAATTATCTGCCAGTGCCAGCACTGAAATTAATCAACCCTTCATTACTCAAGGTGATGATGGTCAACCTTTGCATTTAACTTTAACTTTAACTAGAGCAAAACTAGAGGAATTAGTTGATGATTTGATTAAAAAGTCTATCGAACCAGTCAAAAAAGCTCTTAAAGACGCCAAGTTAGAAACTAAAGATATTAATGAAGTAGTTTTGGTGGGTGGTATGACTAGAATGCCAAAAGTACAAAAAGTGGTTGAAGAATTTTTTGGCAAAGAACCTCATAAGGGTGTTAATCCAGATGAAGTGGTGGCCATTGGTGCCGCTGTTCAAGCAGGTGTTATTTCTGGAGATGTTAATGATGTCGTCTTACTAGATGTTACTCCTCTGACTTTGGGTATTGAGACCTTAGGTGGAATTCGTACTCCTTTAATTGACAGAAATACCACCATCCCAACCAGCAAATCTCAAGTTTTCTCAACAGCAGCTGACAATCAGACTCAAGTAGAAATTAATGTTTTACAAGGTGAGCGTGAAATGGCTGTCGACAATAAGAGTTTAGGTCGTTTCATTCTTGATGGTATTCCCGCTGCCATGCGTGGTACTCCACAAATTGAAGTCACTTTTGACATTGATAGTAATGGTATTTTGCATGTTACTGCCAAAGATAAAACTTCTGGTAAAGAGCAAAAAATTACTATTGCTAACAGCACTAATCTTTCCGAAGAAGAAGTGGAAAAAATGAAGGCTGAGGCAGAAAAATTTGCTGAAGCTGATAAAGCCAAAAAAGAGTTGATTGAGAGCAAGAATAAAGCCAACAGCATTGTTTTTGAAATGGAAAAACAACTCAAAGAATATGGCGATAAATTAGAATCAGCTGACAAAGAAAAAATTGAGGAAGACTTGAAGAAACTCAAAGAAATGGCCGCTAAAGAAGATGTTTCTAAAGATGATTTGGAAAAAGCCATTGAAGCTACTCTCACTTCCAGTCAAAAAATTGGCGAAGCGATGCAAAAAGCCCAGGCTGATAAAGCTAAGACTGATGCTAAAACAAGTGAAACCGGCAGTGAAGATAAAAAAGATAATGAAGAAACCGCCGATGCGCAGAAAAAAGACGCAGAAGAAGGTGAAGTAGTTAAGGAATAAAAGTAGAAATTTAGAGAGGCGCTGGCGACTGCCAGCGCCTCTAATATTTGTTTAAAAATTTATGTCAGCTAAACGCGATTATTATGAAGTTTTGGGGGTAAGTAAAACTGCGAGTTCAGCAGACATTAAATCTGCCTATCGCAAATTAGCTCTTAAATATCACCCAGATCGCAATAAAGAAGCCGGTGCTGAAGCTAAATTCAAAGAAATTAACGAGGCTTATCAAGTTTTATCCGATTCTAAGAAAAAGCAAACTTATGATCAGTTTGGTCACGCAGCTTTTGATCCTTCATCTGGTATGGGTGGTGGTCAAGGTCCTTTTGGTGGCTTTGGAGGCTTTGGTGGGCAGGCTGGTGGTTTTAATTGGTCGTCTTATTCTAGTGGTGGTCAAGGTGCTGAGTTTGATTTTGGCGACCCCTTTGAAATTTTCGAACAATTTTTTGGTGGTGGCTTTGGTGGTGGAGGAACTAGACGTCGTCGTCCACATTACTCATTACAAATAGATTTTATGGAAGCTGTTAATGGTGTCACTAAAGAAGTGGAAATTGAAGGTAAAAGACAGAAAATTAAAGTACCAGCAGGAGCCAATAATGGTACTCGTATTCGCTTTACAGATTTTGATGTATCTATAGATGTTGGGACTCATCCGCGTTTCAAACGAGATGGTTATGATGTATTTGTTGATGAAAAAATTAGTTTTAGTACAGCCTCTCTTGGTGGGCAAATTGAAGTGGAGACTTTACAAGGCAAAATTAAATTAAAGATCAGACCTGGTACACCATCTCACTCTTTAATCCGTTTACGTGATGAAGGGGTTAAACACCTTCAAAGTCGTGGTAAAGGTGATTTGTATGTGAGATTAATAGTTGATGTACCAACCAAAATTAATAGACAGCAAAAAGCAATTTTAGAAGATTTGAAAGATTTAGATCTTTAGCTTAATCATCTTTTTGTCCAAACTTGGTTTTTTTCACTTTTGTTGTTATAATTAGCGATAGTTGTTTTGTAAGAGGAGGACTGTTGAAAGACAAGTCCTTTTTTCTTATCAGACACTTTTTAGTTAAATTTATAAAAATAGAAAGAATTTATGTCTACAGTACAGAATGCTAACTTAGTCAGAACAGAATTTGCGGCTGCAATTACTCAAATTGCTACAGAGCGCAAAATAGATCCAGAAGATATTTATGAAGCCATTCGCCAAGCTTTGGTATCTGCTTATCGTAAACAAATTGGTGATCTTGATGAGAGTTTTTATTATTATGTTGACCTCGATAAAAGCAATGGTTCAGCTCGTATTCTCAAAGCTCCAGTTACCAAAATGGATGAAGAAACTCTTGAACCATTAGAATGGGATGAGAAAAAATCCGAGGATGTAACCCCAGCAGGTTTTGGTCGTATTGCTGCTCAGACTGCCAAACAAGTAATTTTGCAACGTATCAGAAGAAGTGAAAAAGATACAATCATCGCTGCTTATCGCGATCGCATTGGTGAGGTGGTTACTGGTCAAGTGTTACGTATGCAAGGTCGCAATGTCATTTTGGATATTGGTCGTGGCCAAGCTTTTATGCCTCCAGAAGAACAGATGCGAGGTGAATTTTATCGTCTCAATCAACGTTTAGCTGTTTTAATCAAAGAAATCAGCGAAACTGTCCGTGGTGAGCAAATCATTGTGACTCGGGCTAGTGCCGAATTAGTCAGTAAACTTTTTGAACGTGAAGTACCTGAAGTTTCCTCTGGTGCAGTAGAAATTGTAGCCATTGCTCGTGAAGCTGGTGTCCGTACTAAATTAACTGTTAAATCAACTCAAGAAGGAGTTGATCCAGTTGGGTCTTGTGTGGGTCAACGTGGTGTACGTGTGCAAAAAGTGATTGAAGAATTAAACAATGAAAAAGTTGACATTATTCCTTACTCTGCTGATGCACGTCTCTTGTTACAAGCTGCTCTCGCACCCGCTGAAGGTTTAAAGATCGATATTGATGACAAAATCAGATTAGTAGTTGTCACTGCTCCAGATGATCAATTATCTCTAGTCATTGGTCGCGGTGGTCAAAATGTGCGTTTAGCCGCCAAACTAACTGGTTATCAAATTACTATCAAATCTGCCTCTGGCGAAGTGCAATCATCTGTAACTGGCAAGGAAGATTACGAAATTGATACCTTTGGTTTACAAGCAGAAACCAGAGAAGTTCTTATTCAACACAAATTAACCACTTTAGCTGATCTAGTTAGATTTAGAGATAAATGGGTTAATATGAATGAAGTTACCGAAGTTGATCAAAAGATTTTATTAACCAAAGTAGATGAATATTTAGCAGAAGAGGCCAAGCGCGAATAATTGATTCGTGATAACCAAATTATGATGCAAAAAAGAGCGCCAATTATCACTATCATGGGTCATGTCGATCACGGCAAGACTTCGCTCTTGGATTTCATTCGCCATTCTAATCTCACCGCTCGTGAAGCTGGAGGCATTACTCAGCACATTGGAGCTTATCAAATCGCTTTTGCTGATCAAAAAATCACCTTTATTGATACTCCTGGTCACGCTGCCTTTAATAAAATGCGTGAACGCGGAGCTCAAGTCACTGACTTAGTCATTTTGGTAGTAGCTGCCAATGACGGGGTTAAGCCTCAGACTTTAGAGTCGATTCGTTTTATCAAAGAAAGTAAAGTCCCTTTCATCGTGGCGATTAATAAAATTGATTTACCAGATTTGCATTTGGAAGTAGTTAAAGGTCAATTAGCTGAAGCTGGAGTTTTATTACAAGAGTACGGTGGTGACATTGAAGCTGTTGAAATTTCTGCCAAAACCGGTCTTGGCGTAGATAAATTGCTCGAAACCATTGCAGTTATGGCTGATTTATTAGAATTAAAAGCTGATCCATCTGCTCCTCTTGAAGCAGTAGTGATTGAATCAACCATGGAAAAAAATAAAGGTCCAGTTGCTCGTGTTATTGTGCGTTCTGGAACTTTGCAAACTCGCCAAGATTTAGTTGTTGATGAAGTTACTGGTCGCGTGCGTTTACTTGAAAATGAAGCAGGTCAGGCTATGGATAGAGTTTTACCTGGTGAACCAGCAGAAATTATTGGTTTAGGTGGAGTACCCGAAGTGGGTAGTGTAATTAGAGATGCCAATGCTAGTTATGACGCAGATTTAACTGCTGAGTTTAGTAAAACTGGTGAATTGGAAAAATCTTTTCGTTTGAGCGATGAAGTTAATTGGGAAAACATGGATTTGGATTTTATGCTTGGTGACAAGGAAAAAATTAAGCTAGTGATCAAAGCTGATGTTAAAGGAACCTTGGAAGCGATTTTACAAAGTTTAGATAAAGAAACTGTAGAAGTAATTGCTTGTGGTGTTGGTCAAATCACTGAGCAAGATATGGAGTTAGCTCGTGATAGCAAAGTTTTATTAATCGCTTTTAATATCAAAGTAAATAACACTCAGAAAAAAATGGCCAAAGTTTTGGGTGTAAAAATTAAAGAATACAACATCATTTATCATCTCATCGAAGACCTTCAACAAAGCATGCTCAAATTGATGGATGCGACTTTTGACGAAGTGGTTACCGGTGAAGCTGAGATTTTACAGATTTTTGACATGAAAGGCGAAACTATTGCTGGTGTTAGAGTTAAAACTGGCGAACTTAAAAAAAGTGATCTCTTACATCTTAAAAGAGGCGAAGAAATTATTGCTAATCCGGTCCTTAAAACCATGAAACATGGCAAAGACGAAATTGATCGCATTGGCACTAAAAATGAAGGCGGTTTAACTTTCAAAAACAAAAAACTTAATTTTCAAATTGGCGACACAATTGTAGCTTATAAAAAAGAGAGCTAGACTTTTATCCAGATAGGATTTACAATATCCTCCTTATTAATTAATGCTTACTTTAATTCTTGGTTTTAAGCTGACTAGGAATTTAAAGGCGAAAGGAAATCATGGCATTAGAAAAACAAAGTAAAGCTTCAATCATCAAAGACTTCGCTCTTTTTGAAGGTGACACTGGATCTCCAGAGGTACAGGTGGCCCTTTTAACTGCTTCTATTGAGCAATTAACTGAACACTTAAAATTACACAAGAAAGACAACCATTCTCGCAAAGGCTTGCTTAAACAAGTTTCTAAGAGACGTCGTTTGTTAAATTTCTTACTTTCTAGAAGTGAAGACAGATATCGTAAATTGATTGAAAAATTGGGTTTAAGTAAGTAACTCAAGTTCTCATTGCAAAGCAGAAAAAATTCTTTTAAACTGAAAAGTAGTATTAATTTTCGGTAGTATTTTTATTTGTATAAAAAGTAAAGGAACAAATGTCGGAAGAATTATCTCCTCAAGTTATTAGTGATATGGGTGCAGTTGATACCGTTGCTCGCCGTAGTGAAAATTTAGCTGATCAAAGTAAAGATGTGGCCTCTAACCTTTATGGTATAGATAAAGCAACTCAAGATATTCAAGCAGAGGGAGTTTTGACGGAGGATGAGAAAAATAGCAATCAATATACAGAACGAGAATTTCAAGCCATGAGCGTGGAGGATAAAAAGAATTTTTTGTCCGAACTACAGTCTTTGGCTAAAGAGAAAAGTCCCATGTTTGTCTTAGAGTTACAGAAAAATAAAAAAGAAAGTCAATTATTTAAATTGGCTATGGCTTATAGCAAAACAGAACAAGAGCTTCAACAAAAAATGGAAGCTTTTAAGAATAAAAAAGCTGCAATAGAAGCCACTCACGAAGAACAGGCTCTAAAGGCTACTGAGAAATATGAAAAAGATAGCGAGAAAATTAAAAATAAATCCAAGGGTAAAATTCGTAAATTAGCTAGCAAGCTGAAAAAAGATTCTTCTGTTAAAGAATTTAGAGGTAAAACTCAAGAATTAAATTCTCTAGGTGGTTATTTTGGTTTCCAGAGGAATGAGGAGATGAGTAAGGGCATAGCTGGCAAAAGAGATGAAGTCAAAGCAGATTCTAATGTAAGTAATCTTATTGACCAAATTAGTGCTGAGCGTAGTGATTTAGATGAAAAATTACAGGAAAGAAAACAACAGTTATTAACCGAGTTGGCAAATATAGAACAAGGCACTAAACGTGAACTTAGTCAGCTTAAAGGTTCTACTTTAACCGAGCTAAGTGAGCTTAAACAACAATTAGCCCAAATTGAACAAGAACGTGATCAAGCTGAACAAGAATTTTCTGATTTAGAAGCGCAAATCGAAGATAAACAACGCCTACAGGATTCAGTAGATCTTTTAAAAGATGAATTGCGCGAATTTAGTTTTGCCGACGGTCAAAAAGTAATGACTGATTTAGAAAATAGATCTGCCAACACTTTGAGCATGGAGTCTTTATCTGCTGATAAAGGAAATTTTGAAGGTCAGTTAGAAACCATTCTTAATAGTGCTGATGAATTAGAAAAATCATTGGATGAAGCCAGACAATTAGCTGAAGATGCCAATAACAACTCTTATTATGAACAGATGGATAAATTGACAGAAGAGAAAGATGCTCTAAAGGGTGAAAAAGAAAAATCACACAATGATTTGGTTAAAGAGTTAAATGAACCATTTGCTGAAGCCATTGAAAAAGCTCGCTCTACTTCTGCAGAACAATTAAGAGAAGGAACTAGTGCTATTGAATTAGTTTCTTTACTTTCAGGTTTGGGCAATGAAGTCAAAAAAGCAGAAAAGAGTATCAATAAATCTTCTGAAGGTTTAAATAAATTTGTTGCCAAGCTTGAACAACGCTTTGCAAAGCTACAAGCCAAATTGGATGTATCCAAACATCAAGCTGACTATCAACTTGATAGTTCTGTAGCTTCAGTATCTGAGAATATCTTTACTGCGCAGACAATTGCAGAACAAGCCAAACAGGGAGACTTTAGTAAAGTCGCAGAACCAGAAAACTGGTTGAAAAAAACCTTTTCTAGACTATTTGCTAAAAAGTAAAATCTGATTAATTGAAAATTTATTAAAAACCCGGCTTAAAAACCGGGTTTTTGCTTGTTTCATGTTATAATAGCCACATATTAATTAGGAAACTCAAGGAGAGTTCTTGAGGATTCAAAAAAGACGAGAATAACTTCTCCTCTTTTCAGAATACTCGCTCCCTTTGAATTTCCAAAAACGCTCTGACTTTAAAGCTCAGGGCAAAGAAAGAAAAATATGTCTTATCCAAAGTATGGAAATACTTATAAGAAAGATCTTTTAGTGGGTGATAAAGTCATCCATCTAGAAATTGGTAAATTTAGTGAACAGGTGTCGGCTGCAGTACTCGCCACTTGTGGCGAAACTGTGGTACATACCACTGTCGCTTTAGGTAGAAAAGTCAATTTAGGCTATTTCCCCTTATCAGTTGAATTTGTTGAAAAACTTTTTGCTGGCGGCATTATTAAAGGTTCTCGTTGGGTCAAACGTGATGGTCGTCCTACTGATGACAGCGTACTTCGTGCTCGTGTGATCGATCGTACTATGCGTCCATTATTCCCAGATGGAATAACTAACGAAGTGCAAGTTATTAGTACTGTTTTATCTTATGATGGTGAGAATGAACCAGATATGATCGGTCTTTTGAGTGCTGGTTTAGCACTACAAATTTCAGACATTCCTTTTGACGGTCCAGTGGCTGGTATGCGTCTTGGTTTAGATGAAAACAAACAATTCATCATTAACCCTTTGCGAAGTCAAATCGAAAAAAACGATTTAGATTTAATCGTTTCTGCTTCTAAAAATTCCATCGTTATGGTCGAAGCTGGTGCTAATGAAGTTGCTGAAGAAGTAATGATTGAAGCACTTTTAAAAGCTCAAGAAGAAGCCACTAAAGTTTGTGAGCAAATCGAAGCCATTGCTGCTGAAGTCGGCAAAGAGAAAGTTAACTTACTTGATGCCGAAGATCCAGAAAAAGTCGCTGCTAAACAAGCTATCGTTGATCGCATGGCTAGTACTTACAAAAAAGAAATCAACGAGATGGTTAATAAAGAAGGTCGTTTAGAGCCAACTGGTTTGAAGGAACTAATTGCTCAGATTTTAGAAGAAGACAAGGCTAAGTTAACCGAAGGCGAAGTTAGTGAATTAAGTGAGGGAATGCTTCATAGTATTTTCCACGACTTAATGAAAAACGAGGCTCGTCGCATGATTCTTGAAGATGGTATTCGTCCAGATGGTCGTAATACTACCGAGATCAGACCAATTTGGTGTGAAGTCGATTTACTACCCAGAGTTCATGGTAGTGCTATGTTCAAACGTGGTGCCACTCAAGCTCTCACAGTCGTAACTCTTGGCGATCCTTCTCTTGGACAATTAGTGGAAGACATGGCTGGTGAACAAACTCATCACTATTTTCATCACTATGATATGCCTCCATATGCTTCTGGTGAAGCTGGACGTGTAGGCTATCCAAAGAGACGTGAAATTGGTCATGGTGCACTAGCACAACGTGCTTTGATGCCTATGATCCCAAGTCAAGAAGTTTTCCCTTACACTATTCATGTGGTGAGTGAAATTATGTCTTCAAACGGTTCGACTTCTCAGGCTTCAGTTTGTGGCTCTACCATGGCTTTAATGGCCGCCGGTGTGCCAATTAAAAAACCAGTAGCAGGTATTGCTATGGGCTTGATGTCTGATGGTGAAAAATTTGTCGTCCTTTCAGATATTCAAGGTTTAGAAGATCATGTCGGTGACATGGACTTCAAAGTAGCTGGCACCAAAGAAGGTATCACTGCTATTCAAATGGACATTAAACTTAAAGGGATTCCAAAAGAAATTTTGGTTAAAGCTCTTGGTCAAGCTCGTGAGGGTCGTATGCACATCATGGGCGAAATGCTCAAATGTATTGCTGAGCCAAGAACCTCTTTAAGCCCTTATGCTCCAAAGGTTGCTCAAGTCACTATTCCAGCTGAAAAGATTGGCGCCGTGATTGGTTCAGGTGGCTCAGTGATTAAAGATATCATTGAAAAATCTGGTGCAGAGGTCAATGTCGAAGAAGACAAAGAAAACAAGACTGGTATTATCAATGTTTCTTCTCCAGATCAAGCTGCGATCGATAAAGCAGTCAAAATGATTGAAGATATTACTAGAGAAATAAATGTCGATGACGAATTTGATGGAACCGTAACTCGTGTTGAGGGTTACGGCGCTTTTGTCGAATTCTTGCCAGGACGTGAAGGTTTAGTCCATGTTTCTAATATGTCTTCTGAATATGTCAAAGATGCCAATGAGCTTTATAAAGTTGGCGATAGTGTTCATGTACGTGTCAAAGAATACAATCCAGAGGGTAAGATTGCTTTAACCATGTTAACCAAAGAGCAAGAAGACGCCCAAAAAGCTGCTAAGGCTGCTCGTGGCGAAAGCGATGACAATGGTCGTGGTAACGGTGGCTATAATGGCGGTAGATCTTCTTTCAGTAATCGTCGCGATGGTGACAGAGGTGGAGATCGTTATCAAAGACGCCCTTCTTTTGGAGGTCGTGGCAATGGTGGTGGTAGAAGATATTAATCTTCTTTAATAGAAAATCTCAAAAGCTCCAGCTTTAAAACTGGAGCTTTTTTGTTAAGAATTATTTTTTTGTAAAAAATAATGTAAATGATTAAAGTTTGTAGCTTTTGTATCGTGTATACTAATCTTTATGCTAGCCAATAATTTGCTAAATTCTGCTGGTTTTATGGGTATTTTAGAACTTGATAATAATCGTGCTTTAGCTGAAGTTTTGGGATTAGATTTAACTTTATCAGATAACATTCAATTATTAGATGAAATTAATAGCTATATTTTGCAATTAAGTGAAGAAACCACTGGTGTAGTTTTTGATCCAATTTATACTTTTAAATTTTTAGCCAAAAAAGCCAAAAAAGCAGGGGCTCTGATTCGTTTAGAACAAGACAAAGAAAATTTACCCTATAATTTACCTCTTTTATTTCCAAACTTTAGTTTGGAAGAAATTAGTAATAATTATGCTTTAGCTAAATTAGAGTTGAATTATTATTCAAGAGAGGAAAAAGCAATTGAAAAGAAACAGTTATTGGCTGAAATTAAAGAATATTCCAAAATTTTAAATATAGATTTTTTACTCAAATTAAAAATTTACGATCCAAATCAAATGACTGTTAAAAAAAGCGAACAAATAGAATTTTCATTTGATAATGAACAATTATTAGCAATTCAAGAATTAAGGTCGTTTGTAGACATTCTAGTCATTCAAAATCCGTCTGATCCATTAGCAATGGCTACTGTTATTAGTGAATTAGATATACCTTGTTTAATTATGGCCAATGAAACAGATAGTTATGAACAATTTAAGGAAAAATTTCGTATGGCTATGGAAAATGGTGCTAAGGGATATTATCTTTCTCAAATTTTGTGGAAAGAAATTAGTACCTATCGTCTAGAAGATCAGAGTTTAGATTTGGAAGGGATTCAAAAATATTTCAACACAATTGTTAGAGATCGTTTAATAGAACTTAATAGAATTGCCTCAGAGAGTTTGGTTTTATGAAAATTAAAAAAGCAATTATAACCTGTGCTGGTTTTGGCACTCGTTTTTTACCTATCACCAAAACTATTCAAAAAGAAATGCTTCCTATTTTGAACAGGCCATTAATAGATTACGTAGTAGAAGATTGTGTTAAGGCAGGAATTGAAGACATTATTTTTGTGGTTGGTGAACACAACTATCAAGTGATGCATTATTACAGAGAAAATCAACGCTTATATGAATATTTGAAAAAATCTAATAAGTTGCACTTATATGAACAAATTGCTGATTTACACAAACAGGCTAATTTTTATTTTGTTAAACAAAAAGACAGCGATCCTTATGGGACTGCTATACCTGTTATTTTAGCTAAAGATCATGTCCAAAATGAAGATGCCTTTTTAGTTTTAATGGGTGATGATTTTCTTTATCAATCAGAAGAAAAAAGTGTAATTGCAAAAATGATTGATACTTTTGCAATGTCCAATGCCAAAGCTTTATTAACTTGTGTTCAAAAACCCGATGAAGTTTTAAGTAAATACGGAGTAATTAAGAGTCATCAATCTGGAGAGTTAAATTTCTTAGAAGAAATTGTGGAAAAACCACAACTGGGATTAGCTCCTTCTAATCTAGTTAATATTAGTAAATATATATTTACTAAAGAAATATGGCCAATTTTAGATCAGCAAGCTATTAATCCTCAATCAGGAGAAATGTACATCACTGACAGTTTGCAAACTTTGGCCAAAACAGAACCAGTTTTAGTTTATACACCGCCAGGTAAGTATTTAGATGGAGGCGATCCTCTAGGTTGGCTATTAACTAATTTAACTATTGCCAAAGATCATCCAGAAATTTGGCCAATAATTAAAGATTTTGTAAATCAAACTTGATTTAAATAAACATATAGATTACTATCTATATGTATTAACAAATTACAAAGAAGGATTTACATATGTATCAGCTAGCAAATTTACCCTACGCTTACGAAGCTTTAGAACCTTATTTTGATGCGGAAACCATGAAGCTTCATCATGATAAACATCATCAAGCTTATTTAGATAAATTTAATACTGCTTTAACTAATTATCCTCACTTAGCAGAATTAGAGGCGGAAGATTTACTTTGGCAATTTTTAGATTTAATGAAGGAAAACATTCCAACAGATATTCAGACTGCGATCAAAAATCATGGCGGTGGTTTCGTGCACCACAATATTTTATGGGAAACATTATCACCAACTGGACCTAAAGAAGCAGTTGGTACCTTAGCTAGTGCTATCGCTCAAAAATTTTCATCTTTTGCGCAGTTCAAAACTCAGCTAACTGATTTAGCCACCAAACATTTTGGAGCGGGATGGGCTTGGTTAGTAGTTAATGACAAAAAAGAATTAGCTATTTATTCATTACCCAATCAAGATTCACCATTGCTTAACAAACATTATCCATTGATGGGCATTGATGTTTGGGAACATGCTTATTATTTAAAATATCAAAATCGTCGCCCAGAATATTTAGAAGCAGTTTGGCAAGTTTTAGATTGGCAAAAAATTGAAGAGCGTTATCAACGTGCTTTAAATAAATCATAGACTTTGTTTAAAAATTGTTTTAGTATGTTTGCTTATGCTTGAAGTTATTCTCGATGTTGAGACTAAACAAATTTTTGATGATGTCGGAGGTTATTTTCCTGAAAAATTAGGCATTTCTTTTGTGGGGGTTTGTGTGCGCCATGATCGTTCGCAAAAAGGTGAAATGCAATCTTATTTTGAAAAAGATTTACCAAATTTATTTCCTCTTTTGGAACAAGCAGACGTAGTAGTGGGTTTTAATATTGATGGATTTGATATGCCCACTTTTATTCCTTATTATCGAGCTGATATTAGCAAAATTCCTACTTTAGATGTAATGGATCGTATCAAAAAGAGTGTTGGTCATCGTATTGGTTTAGACGCCGTAGCCAAAGAAACTTTAGGATCAGGTAAAAGTGGTGATGGTCTTGATGCCATTCGTTATTATAAATCTGGTAATTTTGAGGCTTTAAAAAAATATTGTTTGCGTGATGTAGAAGTAACTAGAGATGTTTATGACTATGGTTTGAAAAATGGCAAAGTGAAATTTCGCAATAAGTGGAACCGTTTAATTGAAGCACCAGTTGATTTTTCTTTTGTTAGCTCCAAAGCCAATGGCACACAAATGAGTCTGATATAATCCATTGGAATGATTCCTAGAATTTGTTTGACAGCTTCAGCTCATTTGATTTATCAAGAAAAGATTCTTTTGATTAAGCATAAAAAGCTAAATAGATGGCTTAGTCCTGGTGGACACATCGATGAAAACGAACTTCCTCATCTTGCAGCAGAAAGAGAATTTTTGGAAGAAACTGGACTCAAAGTCAAGGTCTATAGTGCTTATGAAAAGTTATCTAATTTTTCAAATGATCAGGATTCATTTCATCCATTGCCTTTTGCTATTAACGAACATTGGATTTGCAAAGAAAATTATGAAAGACGTCTTTCTGCTTTAAAAACTAAAAAAAACTTTATTTCCAATAGCTTATGGCCAAAAGGTTGTGAAAAACATTTAAATTTTTGCTATTTAGTTAAACTCATCGGTCCATTGGAAATTCAGCCACAAGAGGGTGAATCCAAGGAAATTTCTTGGTTTTCTTTAACCGATTTAAAAGAAAAATATAAAAAAGAAATGTTACAAGACGTTTTTAAAGAATCAGTTAAGGCTTTTGAACTTGCCAAGCTAGATCATTCTTGAGAGAATAAATTTATGTTTATTAAAAATCAATTAACAAAAAACGTTAAACTTTTACAAAAAGCAGTTATTATGCGCGAAGGAGAATTTGGCTTAGAAGCCTTGATTCTAAAGCGTAGCACAAATGCTTTTTCTAGACCTTCTTGCTGGGATTTACCTGGGGGAAATAGTGAGTGGCCAGATCAAGATCAAGCATCTTCCCCCAATCTTCATTTAGGAGATCTCAAAAGAGAAATTTTTGAAGAAACTTCACTGGTAGTAGACGCAAATACTTTGAATCTCGATAAGCTTATGCATTTTTCTACATATTTTGACAGCGATAAACAAATTTTTACAATTATTTGTGGTTGGCTAATTAATTATGATTCGACTAATCGAAGTGAAATTAAAATTTCTGATGAGCATCAAGAAAAAGCTTGGGTTAAAGAAGCTGATTTAATTAATTACGATTTTGGCGGAGCTAAAGGAAGTTTTATTTTAGATATCATTAAACAAGCTTTCGTAAAATTTAAAAATTATTCATGAAATTTTTAGTTGCTTCCAAAAACCCTGTTAAGATTAATGCCGTCGCTCATGCTATTGAGGATTTTTTCCCAAACTCTACAGTTAAAGGTTTAGAGGTAGATAGTGGTGTATCTGCTCAGCCAATGAGCGATGAGGAAACTAAACAAGGCGCTTCTAATCGTGCAAAAGCAATTCGTTCTCTTGCTTTGAAACAAAAATTAATTAATGCTAATGAAGACGTTTTATGCATAGGACTAGAGGGGGGAGTTTTTCAACCTTCTTTTGCAAAAAATAATCAAGAGCTTTGGTCAACTGTTTGGGCAGTTGCCATCGATAAAAACAATCAAAGCTATTTTAGTAATGGAGCGCGTTTCCCATTACCAGAGTTTCTAGCTAAGTTATTATTATCTGGTGAAGAAATGGGACCTGTTTTGGGCAAACATTTAAATGATCCTGATTTACGTAAAAAAGCAGGAATGATTGGCTTTTTAACTAATAATTTTACCAATCGTACTGATGAATATGAAAACATTGCTAAAGTTGTCATTGGTCTCTGGTATAAAGTTTATAAAGAAAATACTGATCCAGACTGTGACTTGACAAAGTAAAACTTTCTCGGCAAAATGGGATCATAGTAATACTTATTGCAAGGAAATATGTCAAAAAAACTGCAAAATCTTCTTCCTTATCTTTTTCCACTAATTGCCATCATTTTGGTAGTAGTGATGTTTGCTCGTTGGTACAAAGGAAAAACTGCTGAAACACCAGTTAGTTTATTAGATTCACAGTTAGAAGTAGAAAGCTTACCAGCTCAAGTGCAAGATAGTATTATCAAGGGAGCCACCGATTATAAAATGCTAAATATGATTGGTGTTGATCAAGCTGTAGGAGAATTACGTTATCAAATTAAAGATGATAAATTAAGTTTTACCGTGACAGCCAACCTGCCTAACTCTAAAGAAGAATACGCTGTTTGGTTGACAGATAGTAGTGGTGAGGCTAAGAAGAGAGTGTTTAATCTTAAATATTCTAAAGCTGGCTATATAGGCAGTGCTATGGTTTCCGATGATGTTCTCCCAGTTAAGGTTTCGATCAGCAAAGCTTCTGATTTAATGTTAGAAGATATCTTGTTACAAGCAGAAATCTTGAAACCAGAGGCCAATTAAAATTAAAATTGATCCTTTTTGATGTACATTGATATATAAAAATGAAAATTGCTTCTTGATTAGCTAGTCAAGTATGTTAATCTTAAAGCAGACTTACATTAATTAATAAGTCTATTAATAAAAATTATTCTCTGTGATTCATAGAGAAAGAAGGGTTACCATATGGCCAACGCCTATAGTTACACAAACTCCAAAGGTCAGACCTATTACCTTCACACCAGAGACGTCACTTTGAAGAACGGTAGAGTCCAAACTATCTACTTCTTTGCTCGTGATGTTCGTGAAGGTTCTTTGAGTGCTGTTCCAGCTGCTTATCAAGTAGTTGAAACCAGTAGAACTGGTATGCCAGTTTTGAAGAAGAAATAATCTTCTTTACCTTTTTGTAAAAAAATAGCCCCGCTTAAACGCGGGGCTTTTTCTTGTCTCTAATGTTATATTATAGTTATGAAAATTTACCTCGGTGCTGATCATGGCGGTTATGAATTGAAAGAAAAATTTAAGGAATACATCAATCGTAATTATCAAAATTTAGAAATTGAAGATTGTGGCGCTTTTGTTAATGATCCTACTGATGATTATCCATTAATTGCTTTTAATGTGGCAGAAAAAGTTGCTATTGAAAAAACCAGTGACGGTTTAGGAATTTTATTGTGCCGATCTGGCTCTGGAATGGTGGTGGCCGCTAATAAAGTAAAAGAAATTAGAGCCGTGGAGATTTACAATGAAAAAATTGCTGCTCATGCCAAAAGCCATAATCACGCCAACGTGATTGCTTTTAGCGGGGATCAATTATCTCTTTTAGAAATGATTAGTTTATTTGAGATTTTTATGAAGACACCACAAGATTCAAGTGATAGACACAGCAGAAGAATTAATCAAATTATCAATTACGAAAATCAAAGATAGTTTAAAAAAGGAAAAATGAATTTAGATGTAAGCGCTAATGTTTTAACGGGTAATTTAGAAGTAGCCAAAAAACAAATTGAGTTAGCAAAAAATAGCAATTTACTTGAGGCAATTCAAATTGACATTGTTGATGGTATCTTTGCTGACAATCATACTTTTACTCCTCAAGATTTAGTTGATATTGATTTTGGTAATTTGCAAATTGATTTCCACTTGATGACTGAAGAACCAATGGATTATGTTTGGGAATTAGAAGAATATTGTCGTCATTTACCTATTCGTGCTGTTTTTGGGCAAATTGAAAAAATGACTTATCAAGAAGCTTTTTTAGAAGAAGTGAAAAAACAAGAATGGCGAGCTGGTTTAGCTTTAAATTTATATACCCCAATAGAATCAATCGATGATAATAGTTGGGAATGGATGGATGCAATCCTCCTTTTAGGAGTTGAAGCAGGTGCATCTGGTCAAAAACAAAATTCTTTTTTGTTTGAAAAAATTAAAACCGTTCGACAAAAAATTCTTAAAAATGAACCCATGAAAATTTTTGTTGATGGTGGAGTCAATTCACAAAATGTTGCTAAATTACAAACTAGCGGTATTGATGGAGTCACTGTTAATTCTGCTTTTAATAATGCTTTAAATTATAAACAAGCTGTTGAGGAATTTTTATCTTATGTCAAATAACAAAAAAGTTGCTATTCCTAAGGCTAATCATTTTTTTAGAATTAATAAAATTGCTTTTTATGGTAGTGCTGATATTAGTGAAACCGATCCTGTCTACAAAGCTGCTTATGAAGCAGCTAAACATGTAGCGAAAAGAGGAAAAACTGTTATCAATGGTGGTGGACCGGGTGTAATGGAAGCAGCAACTAAGGGAGCTAAAGCTGGCGGTGGTAAAACGTTAGTAGTAACTTTTTATCCAGAGAATTTACCAGAATTTGAAGGTCGAGCTGATCAAAATGTGGCAGATAAAGAAATAAAAACAGCTAATTATATTGAAAGAATGTTTAGTTTAATGGATAACGCTGATTTGTTTGTTTGTTTTCAAGGGGGAACTGGTACTTTAAGTGAATGGTCTACAGCGTGGTTGTTAGCACATCTCTATTATGGCAATCATAAGCCACTGATTTTATATGGGGAGTTTTGGCGAGAATTTATGGATGTAGTCCATAAGCATTTTTTAATTGGTTATAAGGAAGCTCAAGTTTATAGAATTGTGAGTAATTTAGATGAATTCAAAATAGCTTTACGCATTTTTGAAGAAGAAATGACCGCTCGTCGCTTGAAATTCACTTAACTTTTAAGCTAAGATATATGAAGAAAGTCTGCCCATTATGTTTGATATTATTTCCATTGGCTCATCTTTACTTGATATTTTTATCAAATCTGATGATTTAGAAGCCGATCGTGATGGTGATCGTCAGATTTTAACTTATGGTGATAAATTAGAGCTTTCTGATTTTCACATCGTAACTGGTGGTGGTGCCAGTAACACTGCTGTGGCTTTTGCTAGATTAGGTTTACACACAGCCGTGATTTCTGAAACAGGTCGAGATGCTTTTGCTAGCTTAATTACTGATGATTTTCAAAAAGAAGGTGTGGCCACTAATTTACTAATTCAAGAAAAATTAGAAAAAACTGGTGGATCTGTTGCTTTAGTTGCTAAGAATTCAGAGCGAGTGATTATGGTACATCGCGGAGCAGCTTCAATGCTAGACCCTTTTGACATTCCTGCTTTTTGGCTAGCTAAGAGTAAATGGATACATCTTTCTAGTATTGGTGGTAATCAAGAAACTCTAGCTAAAATTTTTAAAATCTTAAATAACAATCAAGAAACCAAAATGTCTTGGAATCCTGGTAAAAAGGAACTGCAATTATTAATTGAAGAAAAATTTGAAGTAGCACAAATTCCTTGTGAAATATTTTTTGTTAATCAAGAAGAATGGGCTTTAGTTGAACCATTGCATGAAGAAATCTTACTTAACTTTCCGCAGGTAGTGATTACTAAGGGTAAAGAAGGTGGTGAGGTACATATTTTTGGTAAAAAAACTTTTGAATATGTTGGTGAGGCTGAATCTTTTACAGATAGCACTGGCGCAGGCGATGCTTTTGCCTCTGCTTATGTATCTGCTATTTTCTTTGGTTACGATGTGCCAACTGCTATATCATGGGGAGTTAAAAATGCTGGTAATGTAGTAGCTTATTTTGGAGGCAAATTGGGATTGTTGCGTAAAACACAAATCTTAGAGTTAACAAAGACTAAGAATTAGTGTTTAATAAAATAGTGATTATATGAAAAAGTTATTTTTTCTCTTATCTTTTTTGTCTTTTAGCTTGTTTTTTCCTGGCGTAGCTCGGGCTTTAGAATTAACCAGAATAGGCACAACTGACCTAACTAATAAAGGAATTGGTTCAACTGTTTCTGCTTATACTTATAATCTTCGTTCGTTCAGTCTTTATGGTTTATCTACAGCATCAAGTTCAGTAGCTATTAAAATTGATGATGTTACTTACAATGCTACAGCCAATCAAAATGGTGAATGGTCCACTTATTTATCAAATTTAACCTACGATAGTCATACGGCAGTGATCACTTCTCCAAGTCAAACCAGCTTAAATTTTACTTTGACGATTAGTTCTACTTCCGCTATTCCCACCACTACGCCAACTGCTACTCCTACCACTGTTAGGACTAGTACCACTAGTGCTTTGCCAACTGCTGGTGCGACAGAAAATACTTTTTTAATGGTTGCTTTAGCTTTGTTGTTGATTGGTTTGGGTACTGCGATTAAATATAAAGATTAAATTTTTATAAAAATATGTCAGATTTTCGCGAACTTCTTAATCAAGAAATTGCTGGTTTATCGGCAAAAATTGAACAAAGTGAATTGCCTGATGAGATGCGCTATCAGCTTAAAAAAGAAATTATTGCTTTGGAGCGTAGCGTCGAACTTGGTAATTATGATGAGAAATATGAGAAAGTTTCTCATTACATCGATTGGTGTTTACGCATTCCATTTGGTAAAAAAACTGAAGATACATTGGACATTAATCAAGCTCAAGAGATTTTTAATCAGCACCATTTTGGAATGCAGGAGGTAAAAAATCGATTTTTAGAGTATTTAGCTGTACTTAATTTACAAAAAAATAATCTTCAAGATGATAAATTTTCTGCTCCAATTTTACTTTTAGTTGGTTTGGTAGGAACTGGAAAAACTACTTTTGCTTATTCTTTGGCCGAAGCTTTGGGTCGTAAATTAGTGCGTATTCCTTTTGGTGGTATGGGTAGCGCCAAAGAATTAAGAGGAAATTCACGTTTGCTTTTAGGTTCTGAGCCTGGAAAAGTTTTAAAAGGTGTATGCGAAGCAGGAGTGATGAATCCGATTATTTTACTTGATGAAATTGATCGTGCAGCTGAAGATGTAAATATGGATATTATGGGTGTTTTAGTTGAATTATTAGATCCTGCTCAAAATCATGCTTTTACCGATGACTACATTAATTATCCAATTAATCTTTCTCAAGCAATTTTCTTAGCGACAGCAAATAATACCCGCAAAATCGCCACTGCTGTTATGGATCGTATGGAAAAAATAGACATGCCTTCTTATACGGATGAAGAAAAAATTGCCATTGCTAAACAATACGTTATGCCTAAAGTTCTAAAAGAAGTTGGTTTAAAATCTGATCAATTTGTGATTCGTGAAGAAATGTGGTCTAAAATGGTACGTCCGCTTGGTTTTGATGCTGGTATTCGTACTCTACAACGCACAATTCAAGGTGCGGCCCGCAAAGCGGCCCGCATCATTGTAGAGGGGAAATATAATAAAGTAGAAATTGGCCCAGATAATTACAAGATTTTCTTGCCATCTTACTAGGTTTTTTCTTGATATAATATTTTTAATGTATTTTACTGATTTAAACACACTCAAAGCTGATCTAGAACAAAACTATCAAAATTTTCCTCTAGTAGAAAAAGTTACGGACTTGGTTCATGGAGAGGGCAATGAGTCGGCCAATGTCATGTTGATCGGTGAAGCTCCAGGATATTATGAAAGTGTTGAACGAAGACCTTTTGTGGGTCGTTCTGGCCAGTTACTTCGTAAAATTTTAGCAGAAAGTGGTTTACAAGCGAATCAAGTTTATATTAGCAATATTATTAAAGTCAGACCTCCAGATAATCGTGATCCACTGCCACATGAAATTTTAGCTTTCAAACCTTACTTAGAGATGCTGAAATTAATCTTATTAAGCCCAAATTAATAGTCACTTTGGGTCGTTTCAGTATGGCTAAGTTTTTGCCAGATGTTAAAGTTTCGCAAGTACACGGTCGTTTACATAAAATTAAATGGAATGACCAAACACTCTTTATATTGCCTATGTATCATCCTGCAGCTGCACTTCGAGCTACAAAAATTAAAGAATCTTTTATCAAGGATTTTGCTAAAATTAAGAAAGTAATTGATTTTGTAGAAGCAGCCAAAGAAGGTGAAGAATTTAAAGAAATTGTTAAAGAAGCTTTATTATAAAAATTATTTTAAAATACAGAAATAAAAGAAAGAAAAAATTATGTCTAAACTTAAACTTCTCCCTTTAGGTGGAATGGGTGGTGTTACCCAAAACATGTATGTTTATCAATATGAAAATGAAATTCTACTTGTTGATTGTGGTATTGGTTTTCCAGATATGTATATGCCTGGAGTGGATACCTTAATTCCAGATATTACTTATTTACAAGATCAATTAGAAAAAGGAGCTAAAATCGTAGCCATGATTTTAAGCCATGGTCATGACGATCACATTGGAGCTTTGCCTTATTTATTAGGTGATTTACCAGAATTTCCTATTTACGCTTCTCCTCTAACAGCGGGTTTTGCCCATGATCGTTTATTAGATAAGAAACTTGATCGCGAAGTACAGGTTGTTGCAGATAAAAATATTGTAAAAGTGAGCGAGCATTTTTCCTTTGAATTAATTGCTATGACTCATTCTGTCCCAGATACTCGACACATTGTGATTCAAACACCAGTTGGCAAAATTTATCATGGTAGTGATTTCAAACTTGACCGAGCTCCAGTAGATGGTGTTTTGTCAGACATGGATGAAGTTAAAAGAGTGGCTGATCAAGGAATTTTGCTAGCTTTAATTGATTGTTTGCGTGTAGAACAATCAACTTGGACTAAATCTGAATCTGCTATCACAACAGCTTTAGAAGAAGAAATGGCTAATGTTAAAGGTAAAATTTTGGTGACCCTAATGAGTTCTCATATTCATCGTATTCAACAAGTAATCAATGTTTGTGAGCAAATTGGCCGTCAAGTAGTTTTTGTAGGTCGTAGTGTGGAACAAAACGTGACTGTTGCCACCTTACTTAAAAAATTGCATTTAAAGCCTGGCACTCAAGTTGATAAAAATCATATCAATGAAGTTCCTGACAGTAAATTGTGCGTTATCATTGCTGGTAGTCAGGGACAAGAAGGTTCTTCATTAGTGCGAGCCGTTTACGGCGAGCATCGTATTATTCAAATTGCTCCAGAAGATAAAGTTATTTTTTCCGCCAATGTAATTCCTGGCAATGAAATTAACTATTATGCGGCCATTGATGAATTATCTGCCAATGGGGTGGATGTGGTTTATCCAGAGATTAATCGTGGCGTTCATAGTTCTGGCCACGCAAGCTGTCCTGAACAAAAAGAATTGGCAGAAACTTTATCAGCAAAATACTTAATGCCAATTGGTGGAGCAGATCGTCACCGAGCTCTTTTTAAGAAAAATGTAGCCAAGGTTTTAAATTACGACAACCGTCATATTTTGTTGCCAAAATCAGGAGAAGTGTTAGGTATTGATGAAAGTGGTATTACAGTCGTTGATGAAGTTTTATTAAATGCCAAAGCAGTTGATGGTTTAGGAATTGGCGATGTTGGTCCAATTGTTTTATCAGATAGACTTTCATTATCTAAGGCAGGCATTATTGTTTTAGTCATTCCAAGAATTGCAGGTCAATTTGATTTCATGGAAATGAAAGTTGTTTCTAGAGGTTTTGTATTTATGAAAGAGGCTGATGAAGTCATTCAATTCATTAAACAAAAAACTGCTGAAATCGTAGGCGAAGAAAAGCAAAAAATTAAAGATGAGGATTTAAAGAAAAAAATTGAACGTCGTTTAGCTAAAAAACTTTACAAAGTTATTCGTCGAGAACCAATTATTGTGCCTGTTTTTATGGAAATGTAGCCCTACACTTGCAAGTCAGGCTTTTTTCATCTTAAATAGAGGTGTGGTTTGTACCCTTTAACATAAGACACGCTAGACTAAAATTATTAGCTTATTTAAGTTAACAATCTTCTTCTACGCTCATTGAAGTTGCTGTCTACAAACGTAATTGCTTGTTTATGTTTATTAATCAGCACCTTCAAATGGTCTTATGTTAAAGGGTGTAAACCACAAAAATACAATAGAGTACTTGACTTGGATAGGTGTTTTGTGTTATATCCTATAATAATATAAATAAAGTCTTTATTATGGCCAAATTTTTTAAACAGAGTAAAAGAAAAAAACGCAAAGCTATTCGTCTCAAGATGCGGACAGATACTAGTTATTCCGTAGTGGCGGTTTTATTGATGTTACTTGGTTTATTAGTCATAATCTCTTTTACCGGTCAAGGACAATTATTGGTTTTTATCAATGATCTTTTATCTTTAAAATTTGGTTTGTCGATGCTTTTTTTACCTTTTGTTTTTATTTCTGCAGGATTGGTGATGTTGCGTAGCAAGCATGCTTGGTCTAAGCCAACCATCCTTCTTGGCACGATTTTATTAATGTTGGGGACTATGGGTTTAGCTAAAAGTGGCCAAATTGGCTTGAGCATTTTTAATAATTTTGCCAGATTGTTAACAGAATCTGGTTCCTATGCTTTTTTTATTGCCATTGCTTTAATTGGTGTTTTAATTCTTTCTCAATCTTCCTTATTAGAACTGTTTTCTATAATTGGAAAATTATTTAAACATCAAGATAAAGATAAGTTACCTAAAAAAGATATTTTTGCTGATCAGGTCTCAGAAAAAGAAATCATTAAGGCTAAGGGTTTTTCTATTCCTAATTTTGGCTTTGGTTTCCATAAGGATAAAGATTTAAAAACAGGCGAAGCTTTTGCCAAAGAAATTGAACAAGATAATAGTTCTGCCAAAGCTATTATTGAAGATGAGGTTAAAAAAGAAGTTGCAAGTTCTAATTTAGATCATCAGGAAGCTCTTAATGCTTCTTCTGTGCCTATGATGTGGGATTATCCACCTCTCTCATTGCTTTCACAAAAATCTGGTGGTAAAGCTGACCGCGGAGATGTGAAAGGTAATGCCAGTATTATTGAAAATACCCTGGATTCTTTTGGCATTAGTGCCAAAGTAGTGGAATATAATCCTGGCCCAGCAGTGACGCAGTACGCTTTGGAAATTAATAAAGGAACTCGTTTATCTAAAATTACTGCTCTTTCTACTGATTTAGCCTTAGCGCTGTCTGCTCCCACTGGTCAAATTCGTATCGAAGCACCAATTCCTGGTCGTAATTTAGTAGGTGTAGAAGTACCAAATCGCAGTGCTGAATATGTAACTCTCAAAACCATGCTTTCTGCGCCAGCCATGAAAAAACACAAATCCAAATTGGCTGTGGCGCTTGGAATTGATGTGGCCGGCAATCCAGCTATCGTTGATATTGCGGCGATGCCTCATTTACTAATTGCAGGTTCAACTGGATCTGGTAAATCAGTTTGTATCAATTCTTTTATGTGTTCTATTCTTTTTAGAGCCACTCCTGAAGAAGTTAAATTTATTTTGGTTGATCCAAAACGTGTTGAGTTAACTGGCTATAATGATATTCCTCATCTTTTGACGCCAGTTATTGTGGAGCCAAATAAAGTAGTATCAGCACTCAAATGGGCATGTCAAACTATGGATCAGCGTTACAAAATGTTGTCTGAAGTGGGGGTTAAAAACATCAATGAATACAATGAATTAGCTGGTTTGGCCACCATGCCTAACATTATTATTGTGATTGATGAATTGGCTGATGTGATGCTATTTGCTCCTTCCGAAGTTGAAGAAAGTGTCACTCGTATCGCTCAAATGGCTCGTGCTGTTGGTATTCATCTAGTTTTGGCTACTCAGCGTCCTTCTGTTGATGTTTTAACTGGTTTGATTAAAGCTAATGTACCTACTCGTATCGCTTTTAATGTGGCTTCGATGATGGATAGTCGCGTCATTTTAGATAGTCCAGGAGCAGAGAAATTACTTGGTCGTGGTGATATGTTATTCCAAGCTCCAGATAAGCCAAAGCCATCTCGTGTGCAGGGTACTTTCGTTAGTGCGAGTGAAACAAATAACTTAATTGCTTTCTTGAAATCTCAGGGACAAAAGCCTCACTATGAGGAAGAAATTACCAGTAAATATCAATCTAATAAAGTTAGTGGCGGAAGCATGGGCATGGACTCTAGTGGAAACGATATTGATGATAAATGTGTGGAAGCTGCTCGTTTGTTCTTGACTGCTGATAAGGCTTCGTCATCTTTAATTCAGCGTCGTTTATCTGTTGGTTACGCACGTGCAGCCAGAATCCTCGATCAATTATATGAAATTGGCCTAGTTGGTCCTCCAGATGGCAGTAAACCAAGAGACGTCAATAATAATAAAATTAGAGAATTTCTGATGAGCAAAGAACAAGTATAAATTACTTGTTCTGATGAAAAATGTGGAGATGGCGGGTTATGACCCCGCGTCCGTATCCAAATGTTTAAATAGTTTCTACAGATATAGTTTAGTTTTGATTAAAAATCAACAAGTTACCTAAACAAACTTTTGTTGATTTATCTGCGTTATTTTCTTAGAACTATTTGCAACGCAAAGTCAAATAATTCGCCAAGTGACTGAGTTTTCACTTAAATATTTGCATCACTTACACAAATAAGTAAATGCCTAAATTAGCAATAAGCTAAAGCAGGAGCATTGAAACTGGCAACAAAATTGCTGACAGCATTCTTTGCTTTTGAGATTATGTTATCGACATTTATTGTCCGGAACTTTTTAATGTCTTTGTTCCAAAGACAATCTGCCACTATCTAAAAGATGTTACGTCAAAGCAATACATCCCCTTTTTAAAGAACGCCTGATTATAGCACAAAAACCGCTGTTTGTCCCATGAATCACTCTATTTTTGATGCTATGATTAAGCCAATTATGGCTTTAGTATGAGCTTCTTTTAAAGTTTGACTTACCGCATTTAAAGTCGCACCTGTAGTTAAAACATCATCAATTAAAAGTATTCTTTTATTTTTAATGAAATTTAAATATTTAGCTCTGACTTGAAAAATTCCTTGCATTCTTTGTAGGCGTTTTTGCTGATTTTTGATTTGTGCCTGAGCTTTAGTATTAGCTGTTTTTTCTAATAAATTTTTGACTGGAATTTGCAAAATTTTACCAAGTTCTAAGGCAATTTCTTGACCCTGATTATAGCCTCTTAAGTGTAATTTTCTTGGATGTAAAGGAATAAAACTAATTAAGTCAGCTGGCGGAATAATTAAATGTCTCCAAAGCATTTTGGCTAAAAATGGTGCCAGATTTTTGCTGTTATGGTATTTAAGAGCTTTTAATAGTTTCATTAAAGAACCAGCAAATTTAGCCATAATCAATAAATCATCGAAATAAATTTCTCGAAAATGAGTTTTGACTTCTGAAATTTTATTTTGAGAAGAGTAGAACTGTAAACCATGATAGCAATTTTCACAAAGTGGAGGACCAAGTCTTTGACAATTTAAACAAAATTCTGGAAAAAATAACTCCAATAAAAAATTTTTGATTTGCAAATGAATTAATTATTACGAAGCTAGTTAGCAAGAAGCGTAGCCTTGTCTTTTCTGGTATAATTCCTATCTGATAAGGACAATTAGCTCAGTTGGTTAGAGCGCACGATTCACATTCGTGAGGTCACAAGTTCGAGTCTTGTATTGTCCACACATAAACATTTTACAAAATAAGAAAGGTTATATGACTTTAAAAGAACAATTAATGGAAGATATGAAAAATGCGATGAGAGCTCATGAAGCTCTTAAACTTGATGTAGTGCGCATGATTCGTAGCGAAGTGAAGAATTTTGAAATTGATAATGGTGAGGCTGATGATGAAAAAGTGCAAAAAATCATCAAAACCATGCTTAAACAACAAAAAGATGCTTTACTTGATTTCGAAAGAGCTGCTCGTCAAGATTTAATTGATGAGACCAATGCTAAAATAGAAATTTTTGCCTCTTATTTACCCACTGAATTATCTGATGAAGAACTGGAAAAAGTAGTCACAGAAGTAATCGCTACTGCTACCAACAAAGATTTTGGACCATTGATGGGTCAAGTGATGAAAAAAGTTGGTAACAGAGCTGATGGTAGCAGAGTAACAACAATGCTTAAAAAAGCTTTGGCTTAATGTTATAAAATAAAAAGAATGCAAACTCAAACCATTGGGGATTTATTGCGTAGCGCTAGAGAAAAAGCTCATTTTACTTTAGAAGATTTAGCTAAAGATACTCACATTAAATTGGAATATTTAGTTGCTTTAGAAGAAAATAATTTTGATGCTTTACCAGCGGCGACTTTCATTAAAGCTTACATTCGCAATTATGCTAGAATTTTTAAGCTCGATGAGAAGCCTCTTTTAGCTATTTTACGCAGAGATTATGAGGAAAGTGTTAAAGGGCAATTAATTCCTAGAGAATTTCTTTATCCACAACTCAAAAAGAAAACTCTTTGGTCGCCAATACATTTAGTTTTTCTTTCAGTGATGATAGTTTTTGCAGTTTTTTTCTCTTATGCTCTTTGGCAATGGTTCCAATTAAATCGCCCCCCTGCTTTAATTTTAATTTCTCCTGAAGAAGATGCCGAAGTCGCTTCAAGAATAATTTTTAAAGGTAATACTAAGGCCAACGCTATTTTAACTATTAATTCAACTCCAGTTGCTTTGCGCGAAGATGGATCTTTTGAAACAGAGTTATATTTACCTCAAGAAGGTATTAATACTGTCACTATTAAAGCTAGTGATAAAAATGGAAAAAGCACTGTTTTGCAGAGAAATGTTCAAGTTAAGTTTTGAAAAAATCTTTAGTCTGTGACACAATAGTTTTATGATGAATGAAATTCTCCCCATTGTTTTAGTTGTTTGTTTAGTGGTTCTAACCATTGTTTTAGTTGTTGTAGCTATCAATTTAATTGGTGTATTGATGGAAAGCAAAAAAGTATTAAAAAAAGCCAATTCAGCTGTTGATAAAGCTAATCAAGTCATTGATACCACACAAGATAAAATTACTGGAATTCTCAATCCTTTTCATAGTTTAAGTGCTTTTGTAACCAATTTCACCGCAGGTTTAAAAGTAGCCGAAGGTTTCATGTCTTTTGTTAATAAAGATAAAGACCAAGACAAAGATTTAATTGATGCAAAAAAATCAGATAAAAAAGACAGAGAATAATTCTTTATTATTATTTGTTGGCGCCTTTAGTTTGGGCGCCATTTTTTCTTATTTTGCTAGTCCAACTGGCAGTAAAAAATGGAAACAACTTTCAGAAAAATGGGATGAAGTTAAAGAATATTTGTGGAAACAAGGTTTAATTGAAAATAAAAATATTTCTTTAGAAGATTTTCGTAATCAATATTTGAAAAAATTAACAGCTTCTTTTGCAAGCATGAAAGAAACTTTTGAAAGCAAAACTTTAGAAAAAGAATTGGCTCATCTTGCTAAACTTAAACGTCGTCGCAAACAAAATCAAAAACAAAAATTCAAAGGTGTCTAGGTAAATGATCAGGTATAATAAAACTCATGTCAGATTTATCTTTCATTCGCCAAAAATATTTGACCTATTTAAGTAATTTAGAACATAAAATTGTTCCTTCTGCTTCCTTGGTTCCTGAAAATGATCCAACTACTCTTTTTACTAGTGCCGGTATGCAATCCATGATTCCTTATTTTTTTGGAGCATCGCACCCAGAAGGTAAAAGAATTGCCAACTCACAAAAATGTTTTAGAGCTGATGATATTGATGAAGTGGGTGATAATCGTCACACTACTTTTTTTGAAATGTTAGGTAATTGGTCTTTTGGTGATTATTTTAAAAAAGAACAAATTACTTTTCTTTTTAATTTTTTAACCAAAGAATTGAAACTTGATCCAAATAAACTTTACATATCAGTCTTTTCTGGTAACAAATCCTTGGAAATTGAAAGAGATGATGAGGCTGCCTTGATTTGGCAAAAATTATTTACCGATATTGGAGTTGAAGCTAAAATTATTGAAAATTCTGAAAAAGGTTTATCAGGTGGCCGTATTTTCTTTTATGGTGAGCAAAAAAATTGGTGGTCACGCTCTGGTGTTCCAGCCAATATGCCTGAAGGAGAGCCAGGCGGTCCAGACAGTGAAGTTTTTTATGATTTTGGTGAAACTGATAGTGCAGAGGCTCAAAGAATGCATCAACAGCATCCTTGTCATATTAATTGTGATTGCGGTAGGTTTTTAGAAATTGGTAATTCTGTTTTCATGCAATACCAAAAAGCTAAGGGCATGTTTATTCCATTGTCTCAGGCAAATATTGATTTTGGTGGTGGTTTAGAAAGAATGCTTGCTGCTTATCAAAATCAACCAGACGTTTTTAAAACTGATGCTTTTTGGCCAATTATTGCAAAAATTCAAACCTTTACTTCTTTGAATTACGATGACAATCATAATAAAAAATACTTCAGAATTATTGCCGATCACATGAAAGCAGCTGTGATGTTAATGTCTGATGGTGTTTTTCCTTCAAGTAAAACACAGGGCTATGTGCTACGTCGTTTATTACGTCGAGCTTTACGTCAAGCTAATTATTTAGAAATTCAACAAGAAACTTTAGTTGAACTTGTGCCGATTATCATAGAAATTTATGCAGATTTTTATCCAGAATTAAAAAATCAGCAAGCAAAAATCAGTCAAGTAATACAAATCGAACAATTAAAGTTTAGTAAAAGTTTAAGTAAAGGCTTAAAAGAATTTGATAAATTGTTGGATAATCAAGATATTTTTACAGCAGAAATTGCCTTTTATTTATATGAAAGCTTTGGCTTTCCTTTTGAAATTTCTTATGAGGAAGCACAACAGCGACATTTAAAGATTGAAGAGGATATTGAATCTAAATATCAAGCGAAAAAACTTTCTCATGCTAGTAATTCTAAGCAGGCCAATCAAGTTCAATTTAAAAGTGGATTAGTTGATGAAAGTGATAGTACCATCAAATATCATACTGTTACTCATTTGTTGCATTCTGCTCTTAGGCAAGTTCTTGGCGAAAGTGTCGAACAAAAAGGTTCCAATATTACTCCTGAGCGTTTGCGTTTTGATTTTTCTTATTCACAAGCCTTAACTGATGAGCAAAAGAATCAAGTTACTGACCTAATTAACCAATGGATTGATGCTGATTTTCAAGTTGATAAGCAAGTTTTACCAAAAAGTGAGGCATTGAAACTAGGAGCAATTGCTTTATTTGTCGATAAGTATCCAGATGTAGTAAACATGTATTCTATTGGACCCAATCCACAAGGTAATCGAAAAGGAGTTGATTATATTTCGCGCGAACTTTGCTCAGGTCCTCATGTTGAACATACTGGCGTAATTGGTCACATCGAGCTTAATAAGGAAAAAGCAGTAGCTGATGGGATCAGAAGAATATACGCTCTTCAAAAAAACTCTTAACTTTGCTTTAATGGAGCATATACTATGCCTGACCAAGAGAAGCATTATTTTTTTACTGTTCTACTAACTGATAAATATTTGCAGTCGGCATTGGTTTCCAATAATGGTCAGGGAATTCAAATTAAAGAATTTTCAGAAATTAAAACTTATTTTGATCGTAAAGATTTGTTGGAACAATTAGATAAGAGTTTACAACAATTGGGCGCAGAATCTCAGGATGTAGTAGAAACCATTTTTGCTTTTGATCAGGATTGGCTGGAAAATAGTGAATTAAGTGATGCCAAGAAACCAATTGTTAAAGAAATTTCTGAAGAACTTAGTCTAGATGCGATTGGTCAATTTAGCATTCCAGAGGCATTGGCGGAAGCTCGTTTGATAGGTGATGAAAATGATTCATGTTTATTATTAATTTTTAAAGAAGATAGTTTCAGTTTGGTGTTTCTTAAACATGGAGAATTTTTAGATTTAATTAATGTTGGTCGCTCTGAAAATATTGTTGATGATTTTACTGAGGCTTTGGCCAGAGCTTCTAAGAAACTTGGTCAAGAAGGAAAATATTTTCCCAATAAAATTCTCATGACTTCCATTGCTTTGAAACAAAAAGAACTTGAAGCTTTACATGAAAAATTGATTAAAGTTGACTGGACCAATAATCCTGGTTTTACTCAAACACCCAACATCGTTGTTTTGGAAACTGACTACATGATCAAATCAGCTAGTCTCAGTGCTGGTAAAATTTTTGCCAAAGAAGCTTTTTTAACCACCTTACCTAAAAAAAATATTGAAAATGAAAAATTTGAAGAATTAGAACCAACAGAGCCCATTAGGCAACAAGAAGCAGTTTCTCCAACCGTCTCTAAGGAAGCTTTTGTTGATAATTCAGTTTCAACTGATGAGTATGCTATTGAAAAACCAAGCGCCACTAGTTTTGGAATTAAATTTGACAAAAATTATTTTGATAAATCTACCAAAAACCAAAATAATACACCTTCATTAGAAACAACAGTTAATAATTATCAAACAAATGAGATGTTGTTAGACAAAAAGAATCGCAAACGTTCGCCTTTACTAAGATTTTATTTGGTGCATCAAAAAATTATTTTAATAGGTTTTGCTACTGGATTGTTGGGTATTTTATCCATTTTTACCGTTTTTGCTTTTTTCTTTTCCAAAGTAAGAGTCGTTTTCACTCCTAAACAAATTTTATTGCAAAAAACAGCAACCATTACTCTTGATCCAAATGTGGCAAATTCTGATTTTAATAAGAGCTTACTCAAGGCTTCTTTGGAAAATAAAGAAATTAATGGCCAAGATGTAACGGCTACCACTGGAATTGGTTTAGTAGGAGATAAGGCTAAAGGCAGGGTAACTGTTTATAACAAAACTTTAGAAAATGCAAAATTAAAGGCAGGAACTGTTTTAAGCAATAATGGCATAGACTTTTTACTTGATTCAGAAATTGAAATTCCCAAAGCAGAAGAAAAAGACAGTGGTTTAAATTATGGAAAAATTGAGACGACTGTTACAGCTAAAGATATTGGTTCAGAGGCTAATTTTAATAAAGACACTAAATTTAGGGTGGCAGATTATTTTGATGATAAGTTCTCTGCTACAGCATTAGATAACTTTTCTGGTGGATCAAGCAGAGAAGTTCGCGTTGTGGCTGAAGTTGATATGAACCGTTTATTAAAAAACTTGAGTGACAAATTATTTCAGGAAGCTAGTGCAGAATTAGAACAAGCTTCTAAAGATGGAGTTTATTTATTGCCTTCCGGCAAAACCAAAGTGATTAAGAGTGATTTTTCTGCTGAGCTTGGTGAAGAAACAGAATCATTGAGTTTAGACTTAATTTTGGAAGTTGAAGCAATTAAATATCTTTCTACCGATCTTAAAGACTTGGCCAGATCTATTTTAGAAAAAGATTTGCCATCAGAATATGTTTTTAAAGATGAACCTTCTTTAATGAGCGATAAAACTCAAACCTCTTCTGATTCCAGTAGAGTTAAATTAAATGCTGAAGTTAGCACCAAAGCAGAAGCAAAACTTAATCCAGATCAGTTAAAACAAGAATTGCTTGGCAAAGATTGGACAGAAATGGAAAGTAGCTTAGAAGAAAAAGCAGAAATTGAACAAGTTGATTTTATTTTTAATCCACCATTTTTAGCCAATATTTTGGAAAAATTGCCAACTGATGAGTCTAGGATTTTAATAGAGATGAATGAATAATTGCTATGCCAAAAAATCTGAAAATTAACAAGCACGAATTGCTGGGGGTTTATAGACAGGCTTTATTAAAAAATGTTCCTCTCAATGAATTAGATGAAAAAGTCTTAGATTTAACTAAACGTGATATAGCCAATCAGGATTTTGAACACGAATTGGATGAAAAAATTAAATCTAACTTTTGGCAAAGAATTCCTAAATTTGTAAAGTTTAGTGCCACCACCATGCCTTTGATTCTGATTTTAGTAGGAATTATTTTGGCTGGTTCAGCAGCCTGGCCCATTATTAGTCAGGTACTTCCTCAAAATGATCATAAAAACAATCTCCTTTCTCCTTTATCAAATACGCAATTAGCCAATACTAATAATCTGGTTTTTGCTAAATCTAATTTAATTGATGAAAATTCAGAGACAAATGTTGTGTTAGATGAACCAGTCATTTTAGATTACAGTTTGGATTACACTAATCTTAGTAATTGGTTTGATGATCAAAGCGCTACTTTCTCAGATATAGATTATCAAGTGGAAGAATATCGCCTAGATATTCCGGGTTTAGATGTTAACAACGCAAAAGTTAGAGTGGGAGGAACTGATTTGAACAAAAGCCTGATTCAATATCCAGGCACTGCTCTACCTGGAGAACCAGGAGCGCCAGTAATTTTTGGTCACTCTGTCTTGCGCCAATTTTATAATCCCAGTGAAAAAAATCCGCGACGTTACACTTCAATTTTTAGTAAAATTATGACTTTGAAACAAGGTGATAAAATTTACCTCACTTATAATAATGTGAAATACACTTATCAAGTGCAAAGCAATACTGAAGTACAACCAACTGATACCTTTATTTTGGCACAACGTCATGATGCTAGACAGCTTAAGTTAGTAACCTGTGTTCCAGAGGGAACAGTTTTGCGCAGAGGAGTTGTAATTGCTCAATTAATTAAGGAATAATGGAAAAATTTTTAGGCATTGATTATGGAACTAAAAGAATCGGTCTAGCTATCAATATAGCTAGTTTAGTTGAACCTCTAGTAGTTCTTAAAAATCAAATCAATAAAGATCAGTTAATAGCAAATGAATCTGTGATTGCTCAAATTGCTGAAATTTGCAAAGAACATAAGATAGAAAAAATTGTTTTGGGATATTCTGAAGCTCAGATGGCAGATAAAACTAAGCTTTTTGCTCAATTGTTACAAGATAAAATTCATTTGCCAGTTATTTTTTCTGACGAAACACTTTCTTCTTACGAAGTAGGACAAAAAATGAAAGAAGCTTCATTTAGCCTCAAAAAACGTCAGGGACCAATAGATCATTATGCTGCCGCAATTATTCTTGAAAATTTTTTAGAGATAATGCCCAGATAGCAATTTCCTTCTTATTTATATTTATGCTACACTTGAGTCTCATTTTAAAATATGTTTAAAAAACTGCCAAAATTCTTATTTTTATTTCTCTCTGTTTTTATAGCTTTAATTCTACTAGGTGTTGTCGTTAATAATTTTTTTCAAGCCAGATCTGATGCGAGTCAACAAATTACACGCTTCGTTATTCCCAAAGGCCAAGCTTTATCGATTATTGCCGAAAGACTGGAAGAAGAGAATTTGATTAAAAATAAATGGGCTTTTCGATTTGCGGTTTATAAAAATGATTTAGCTAATAAAATTCAAGCTGGTAGTTTCGAACTTTCAGCTAGCATGAACACTTGGGAAATTGCTCAGGCTTTGACCATGGGTACAGATGACACATGGATTACTTTACCAGAAGGTTGGCGTAGAGAAGAAATTGCCGAAAGCCTAAGTAAACAGGGTTTGGATAGTTTTAAAAAAGAAGAATTTTTAAGTTTAAGTAAAGGTTTAGAGGGTCAATTATTTCCAGATACTTATTTGGTACCGAGAGAAATTACTAGTGCTCAAATTTTGTCTTTGTTAAAAAACACTTTTGCTACTAAGGTGACTTCTGCACTAAGTGAAGAATTGGCGGATAGTCAAATGAGTTTAAATGAGGTTTTAACTCTGGCTTCTTTAGTACAAAGAGAAAGTGCTAATGATGCAGAAATGTCACTGGTGGCACAAATTTTAATGAATCGTCTTGATGTAAACATGCCTTTACAAGTTGACGCAACTTTACAATACATCAAGGGTTATAAAGAAACAGAAAAATCTTGGTGGCAAACTCCTTTAGCTGAAGATAAAAAGTTAGATTCTCTTTATAATACCTATAAGTATCCTGGTTTACCTCCTGGACCAATTTGTAATCCAGGCATATCAGCTATTCAAGCAGTGCTTAAGCCAACTTCAACCAAAGCTCTTTATTATATTCATGATAAAAGTGGCAAAATTCATACAGCCGATACTTTAGAGGACCATAATAGCAACGTAAATAAATACTTGCGCTAGAGATTAGCTACTGCTATAATAGCCAATTGTCTAAAAAGGACTAAGTAAAAAGCTAGCAGAAAAAACAAAGAGATTGGTGCCTTTAGTTTTTATAAAACAACTAAATAAATAACTTGTTTCGCACAGCGTTATCGAGCATAAGCTGTGTTTTTTTGCTTTTTTGTTTTTATTTTTACTTTATTCTTTTTGAACAGAGACTTTAAAAGTAGCAATTGAGGAAATAATTAAGCATTTAAGCTAAAAAGGAATTTTCATGCCACAAAAAGCAAAACGCCAAAATTGGGGTCAAAAACATCAGATTTTACCAATTTTAGATTTAATTAAATTGCAAAGCGATAGTTATCAGGACTTTTTAGACAATGGTATCGCTGAAGCACTCAAAGAAGTTAATGGCGTTAAAGGTATCGAAGATTTCACCGGCAAAAACTGGTCTCTCACTTTTGGTTCATATCGTTTTGGTGAAGCTAAATATACTCCCGCTCAAGCAAAATCTAAAAATGTTTCTTATGATATGCCTCTTTACGTTGAAGCTACTCTTTTAAATAAAAGAACTGGCGAAGAACGTACTCAAGAGGTTTTTCTTGGTGACATTCCCAAAATGACTACTACGGGTAATTTTATTATCAATGGTATTGAAAGAGGTATTGTTACTCAATTAGTTAGATCACCGGGTGTTTTCTTTTTAGGTGAAGAAGATTCTACTAGTAAACAATTATTGTATAAAGCTGAGCTTCGCCCAATGCGTGGTTCCTGGTTAGAAGTTACTGTTTCTCGTCGTAATGTTATTACAGTTAAAATTGACCGTCGTCGTAAGATGCCTGTGACTGTTTTACTTAGAGCTTTTGGTTATGAGAGCAATGATGACATTGCTAACTTATTCACTAATGTATTGAAAAAAGACAAATTAGATTTGCTCAACAACACTTTGAAAAAAGACTCCACCACTAATCAGGCTGAGGCTTTGATTGAAATTTATGAAAAAATGAGACCTGGTGAGCCAGCTGTTTTGGATACTGCTCGTGAATTTTTGAACCACATGTTCTTTGATGAGAGACGTTATGATCTTGGCGAAGTTGGTCGTTATAAAGTCAATCGTCGCTTAAAAATTGAAGTTGATAAGAAAAAAACCATTTTAGATCCTCAAGATTTAGTCGCTGCTATTGGTTATTTGATCGCTTTGCAAAATGGCGAAGGTAAAGTTGATGACATCGATCATTTGTCTAATCGTCGCGTACGTCGTGTCGGCGAGTTGGTTGCTGGTAATGCTTTCCGCATTGGTTTGATTCGCTTAGAAAGATCAATTCGTGAAAAGATGTCTTTGACTAAAACTGATGAAATTTTAACTCCTTCAGCTTTAGTTAATGCTCGTCCTTTAATTGCTGCCGTCTCAGAATTCTTTAGAAGAAATCGTTTGTCTGCTATTTTAGATCAAACTAATCCTTTGTCTGAAATTGATAACTTGCGTCGTTTATCTGTGATGGGTACTGGTGGTGTGACTCGTGAGCGTGCCAGTTTCTCTATGCGTGATATTAACGCTTCTCAGTATTCTCGTATTTGTCCAATTCGTTCTCCTGAAGGTCCAAATATTGGTTTGGTGACTTACTTGTCACTTTATACTAGAGTCAATGATTATGGTTTCTTAGAAGCTCCTTATCTCAAAGTGCAGAATGTTAAGGGTAAGATGAAAATTACTGATGAGATCGTCTATTTAAGTGCTGATGAAGAAGAAGATTATCACATTACTCATGCTAGTATTGGTATTAGTGATGATAACTACATTACCGATGAGTGGATTCCAATGCGTTACAGAAATGAATTCATTGAAAGTAGTGTTGAAGAAGTCGAATATATTGACGTTGTTCCAAGACAGGTGGTTGGTAGTAGCGCTTCTTTAATTCCTTTCATCGCTCATGATGAAGCTAACCGTGCTTTGATGGGTTCTCATATGCAATGTCAAGCTGTGCCTTTGGTTAAAGCACAGGCTCCAGTAATTGGTACTGGTATGGAGGCAGAGATGGCCGTAGCCATGGGTCGCACCATCATAGCTCCTTTCGAAGGTGTGATTGATTATGTTGATAGCAGTCGAGTTGTTCTTAAATTAGATAAAAAATATCATGACAAAGCCAAGTCTTTTATTGAAGTAACTAATAACGAACTAATCACTTTTGATAAAGGTTCCATTGAATATAAATTGTCTAAGTACATGAGAACTTCTCAAAGTACTTGTTTTTCTCAAAAACCAGTGGTGAAAGTTGGTCAAGAAGTGAAAAAAGGTGATGTTTTGATTGATGGACCAGCTACTGATCGTGGCGAATTATCTTTAGGAACCAACTTATTAATTGCTTATACAGCCTTTAATGGTTTGGGTTACGAAGATGCTTTGGTCATTTCAGATCGCTTGGTTAAAGAAGACACTCTAACTTCTATTCAAATTAGTGAACACAAAGCCAAAGTGATGGATACTCGCTTGGGACCGGAAGAATTAACCAATGATATTCCTAATGTCAGTGAAACTTTCTTGGCTAATTTAACAGTTGATGGCATCATTCGCATTGGTAGTCACGTTAAATCAGGAGATATTTTAGTTGGTAAAGTTGCTCCAAAAGGTGAAACCGAACTTTCTCCAGAAGAAAGATTACTCAGAGCTATCTTTGGCGAAAAATCCAAAGAAGTGCGTGATACTTCTCTCAGAATCCCTCATGGTGAATCTGGGGTAGTGATTGATGTTCAAGTACTTGATCGCGATTTAGGTGATGAACTTGATCCAGGCACTATCAAAGAAGTGATTGTGAAGATTGCTGAAATGAGAAAAATTACCGTTGGTGATAAGTTGGCTGGTCGTCATGGTAATAAAGGTGTTATTTCTAAAATTGTCCCAGCAGCTGATATGCCTCATTTAGAAGATGGTACACCAGTAGATATTATTATTTCTCCACTTTCTGTCTTGGCTCGTATGAACCTTGGTCAGTTGCTTGAAACTCATTTGGGTTGGGCAGCTGATAAGCTTGGTTATAAAGTAGCTGTCCCAGCTTTTGAAGAAATTGATGAAGATAAAATTTGGGAAGAATTAGAAAAAGCAGGTTTACCAGTTTCTGGTAAAGCTCAACTTTATAATGGTTATACTGGTGAAGCTTATCGTGAGAAATCAGTGGTTGGTATCAACTATATTCTTAAGTTAAGTCACATGGTGGAAGACAAAACTCACGCTCGTTCCACTGGTCCTTATTCTTTAGTTACTCAACAGCCTTTAGGTGGTAAAGCTCAAATGGGTGGACAGAGAATGGGTGAAATGGAAGTTTGGGCACTTGAAGCTCATCGAGCTGCTCACGTTCTTCAAGAAATGTTAACTATTAAATCCGATGATGTTCATGGACGTGCCAAAGCTTTTGAAGCTATTGTTAAGGGTGAAGATATTCCAACCCCAACTGTACCAGAAGCCTTCAGAGTTTTGTGCAAAGAGTTAAATTCTCTATCTTTAAATGTGGTCGCTCTTGACCCAACTGAAGAAGAAGTAGAAGACAAAGCTCCTACCATTGATAAAGAAGAAGTTTTAATCCTCGATGATTTAGAAGATTCTTCAATGCATGAAGAAGAAGACAAAGAAAAAGATGAGGAAGACGAGGATTTTAAAGAAGATGAGATAGAGGATGAAGAAGTCACAGAACCAGAAGAGGAGGTTTTGAACTAATTTTAGTAAATTTTTTGAAAGAACCAATTATGAAAAATATAGTCGACTTTTCCGCCCTACAAATTAAAATAGCTTCTCCAGAAGACATTATCAGTTGGTCTCACGGTGAAGTTAAAAAACCAGAAACTATTAACTATCGTTCTTTGAAACCTGAAAAAGATGGTCTTTTTGACGAAAAAATCTTTGGACCAAGCAAAGACTACGAGTGTTATTGTGGTAAATATAAACGCATCCGCTATAAAGGTATTGTTTGTGATAAATGTGGTGTAGAAGTAACTGAAGCCAAAGTGCGTCGTGAACGCATGGCTCACATTAAATTAGCTTCTCCAGTAGCCCACATCTGGTTTTTCAAGGGTGCTCCTTCCAAATTATCTTTGCTTTTGGATATTTTTCCAAGAAATTTGAATTCCATCATGTACTTCTCTCAATACATTGTTCTTGAAGTTGATAATGAAGAGAAAAAAGTAGTTTTAGAAAGATTGGATGTTGATCAGGTAGCTGCTTTTGATCAATTAAAAGACAATGCTGAAAAAGCAATTCTTAGTATTAAAGAAAATTTAGATAAAGACAAAATTGTTTTAAATGAAAGAGTTAAAAGCAAAGAAGCCATGCAACTCAAAATTACTGAGTTGGAATTAAAAGCTAAGAATAAAATTATTGCTACTAAACAACAATTAGAAGTTCAATTAGAACAAACTGAAGAAATTTACAAAACCATTAAACAAATGGTCAAGAAAATTAAAATCAAAACTGTTTTAACTGAAGATGAATATCTTAAATTAGATGAATATGATGCCGCTTCTCATTTGCAAGTTGGCATGGGTGCAGAAAGTATTTTGAATTTAAGTAAAAAAGTAGACTTAGATGCTGAAATCAAACAATTAAGAGATGAATTGGTTGAAAGCAAAGGTGCTAAAAAAGCTAAAATTACCAAGAGACTTCGTGTCGTTGAAGGTTTCAAGAAATCTGGTATCGATCCAGCTTGGTTGTTCTTAACTGTTTTACCAGTTCTACCTCCTGATTTGCGTCCAATGGTGCAATTATCCGGTGGTCGTTTTGCCGCTTCAGATTTAAATGACTTATATCGTCGCGTGATTAACCGTAATAATCGTTTGGCTCACTTAATTAATTTAGGTGCTCCAGAAATTATTTTACGTAACGAAAAAAGAATGCTACAAGAAGCCGTAGATGCTTTGATTGATAGCTCTCAAACTAAGCAGACTCGTCGTCGTAGTAATCGCCGTCCACTTCGCTCACTTTCTGAGATGTTGCGTGGTAAGACTGGTCGTTTCCGTCAAAACTTACTTGGTAAACGTGTTGATTACTCAGGTCGTAGTGTGATTGTGGTTGGTCCAGAATTAAAACTTAATCAATGTGGTTTGCCAAAAGACATGGCTTTGGAAATCTTTAAACCTTATGTTTTAAGAGAATTAATTCTTAAAGGTATTGCTCCAAATGTGAAGAGTGCTCGTCATTTAGTTGATCGTCGTGAATCTAGTGTTTACGCCATTTTGGAACAAGTGATTGAAAATCATCCAGTGCTTTTAAACCGTGCTCCTACTTTGCATAAATTAGGTATTCAAGCCTTCTTCCCAGTTTTGATTGAAGGTGGTGCTATTTCTTTACATCCTTGTGTTTGTTCTGGATACAACGCTGACTTTGATGGTGATCAAATGGCTGTTCACGTACCTTTAACTAAACAAGCTCAGCAAGAAGCTATCGATTTAATGATGGCCAACCATAACTTACTCAAACCTGCTAATGGTGAACCTATTACTGTACCAAATAAAGAAATGGCTCTTGGTGCTTATTACTACACCAGTTTTGATAATAAAATTGAGTTATTCCCTTCAGTCTTAGGTAGCAAAAACGAAGCTTATCATTTATATCAAATTGGCAAACTCGATCTTCGTCAAAAAGTTAAAGTTTTCATGAAGATTAAAGGTCAAAAACAAATTGTTGAGACCAATATTGGTCGTTTGCTTTTTAACAGTGTTTTACCAGAAAGCTTGCGTTTCATTAACGAACCAGTTAATGCCAAGATGATTAAGCAAATTGTTACTAAAGCTATTGAAACAGAAGATAATGAAGTGGTTGCCAAAATGATCGATGATATTAAAGATCTCGGTTTTGAAGCGGCTACTAAATCTGGTTTGTCAGTTTCAGTCAGTGACTGTGAAATGCTTGAAGAAAAAGATCAAGTTATTGATGCAGCTAATCAAAAAGCTGAATTAATTCGTGACAACTATCTTCAAGGTTTAATTACCGATGAAGAACGTCGCCGTCAATCTCTCGACATTTGGATTAAAACCACTGATGAATTGGCCGAAAAAACTTGGAAAACTTATGCTGACGATAACTCTGTTAAAGTCATTATTGATTCAGGTGGTACTCGTGCTTCTAAAGATCAGGTTAAACAGCTTGGTGCTATGCGTGGTTTAGTGGTTGATCCACTTGGTAACATTGTGGAAATGCCTACTAAATCCAACTTTAGACAGGGTTTATCCATTTTTGAATACGTGACTTCAGCTCGCGGTTCCCGTAAGGGTTTAACTGACTCAGCTATCAAAACTGCTGATGCTGGTTATTTGACTCGTCGTTTAGTCGATGTAGCTCATGATGCTATTATTCGTCAAGAAGACTGTGGTACCACAGAAGGCATAGAGTTAGTTAGAGCACCTAGAAACGATGTCTTTTATTATAGAATTCTCGGTCGTTATACCAGTAAAGACGTTAAAATTGGTAAAAAAACTGTTGTTACAGCCGGTGAATTAATCAATGATGATATCGCTAAAGAAATTGTGGCTTCAGATTTAGAATCAGTTTGGGTTCGTTCTCCAATCACTTGCCGTTGCAACAAAGGTCTTTGTAGCAAGTGTTATGGCTGGGATTTTGCCACCAGAACAGATGTGGAAATTGGTGTTCCAGTTGGTGTCATTGCTGCCCAATCGATTGGTGAACCAGGTACCCAGTTGACTATGCGTGTTAAACATTCAGGTGGTATCGTCGGTTTAGACGTGACTCAAGGTTTACCACGTGTCGAAGAATTACTTGAAGCTCGCAATCCTAAAGTTCAAGCCTTAATTGCTCATATTGCTGGTAAAGTCAAAATTGAAGAAAAAGAAGGTGAAAATGTTATCACTCTTAAAAACAAAGAGGGTGAAGAAGAAACTTTCACTTTACCAAGCTCAGTGACTTTATTGGTTAAAGATAAGGACTTGGTTTTTGCCGGTCAGAAACTTACCAGTGGTGGTGTAAACATCCAAGAACTTTTGCAACTTAAAGGTTTAATCTTTACACAACAACATATCATTGATCAGGTGCAAGAGGTTTACGAATCTCAGGGAGTGACTATCAATGACAAACATTTTGAAGTTATTACTCGTAAAATGGGTGACAAACTACAAATTGAACTTTCTGGTGACACTGATCTTTTAGTTGGTGAAGTTGTGGAACGTGCTCGCTTTATGGAAATTAATGACAACGTCATGGCCGCTGGTGGTGATCCTTCTACTGCAAGAGTATTGCTCTTGGGTATCACTAGATCATCTCTCTTCACCAGTTCTTGGTTATCAGCTGCTTCCTTCCAACACACTAAACATGTGTTAACAGATGCTGCTTCTGAAGGAGCCATTGATTATCTAGAAGGCTTGAAAGAAAATGTTATCATTGGTCGTTTGATCCCAACCAGTGAAGAAAGAGCGAGAGCTACAGTATAAAAATATAGAAGTAATAATGAAAAACTAAGGTGAATGTGTTAAAATTGCTCCCTTAGTCAAAAGAAAATATAAAAATATGCCTACAATAAACCAATTGATCAGAAAAGGTGGTCGTATTAGCAGAGTTAAACGTATTAAAGCTACTGCACTTCGTCGTAGTTTTAACTCGATTGATAACCGCCCAGTTTCTACTAATAGTCCTCAAAAAAGAGGTGTCTGTACTGTGGTTAAAACCATGACTCCAAAAAAACCAAACTCAGCTCTTCGTAAAGTAGCTAGAGTGCGTTTGTCCAACAAAATGGAAGTCACCGCCTATATTCAAGGTGAAGGTCATAACTTAGCTGAGCACAGTATCGTAATGATCAGAGGTGGTCGTGTCAAAGATTTACCAGGTGTTAAATACCATATTATTAGAGGTAAGTATGACTGTGCTGGAGTTGACGGTCGTAAAACCAGTCGTAGTAAATATGGAGTCAAGAAAAGTTAAAGGAAAATAGTATGAGAACCAAAAAGGCTCAAGTTCGTGAAATAGAAAAAGATGCTAGATATGGATCTGTTTTAGTACAGAACATCATTAACCGTAGCATGAAAGATGGTAAAAAATCTGTCGCTGCTAAACAAGTTTATGATGCATTAGCTATCGTCGAAAAAGAAACTAAACGCAAAGCTTTAGAAGTTTTAGAAGAAGCGATCGGTAAAATTCAACCTCAAATGGAAGTTAGATCTCGTCGTGTTGGTGGTGCTTCTTATCAAGTGCCTATGCCAGTGCGTGGTCGTCGTGCTAATTCCTTGAGTGTTAGATGGTTAGTCACTGAGTCCAACAAGCGTTCAAACAAACAATATCATAGTTATGCTGAGAAATTAGCTGCCGAATTACTTGATGCTTTGATTGAACAAGGTGGAGCGATTGAAAAACGTAATGGTTCTCATCGTATGGCTGAGTCTAACAAAGCCTTCTCTCACTTTAGATGGTAAACCTTCGCATTTATTATTAGCTAGAGAAATTGTAGAATTATAGATCTATGTCAGACATTGCAAAAACAAGGCAAGTTCCATTGGAACGCATTAGAAATATTGGTATTATCGCTCATATTGATGCCGGTAAAACCACTACCACTGAGCGTATCCTTTTTTATACTGGTCGCAATTATAAAATTGGTGAAGTTCACGAAGGCGCAGCTACCATGGACTGGATGGCTCAAGAGCAAGAACGTGGTATTACCATTGTTTCTGCTGCTACCACTTGTTTTTGGGAACCATATTTTGAAACCACTTTGCCAAAAGCTAAATATCGTTTCAACATTATTGATACCCCAGGACACGTTGACTTTACTGCTGAAGTAGAACGTTCATTACGTGTTTTAGACGGTGGTATCACTGTTTTGGACGCTTCTGAAGGTGTGCAATCTCAATCTGAAACTGTCTGGCGTCAAGCCGATAAATATAACGTTCCTCGTATTTGTTTTGTCAATAAAATGGACAAGTTAGGTGCTGATTTTAATGCTACTGTTGAAGATATTCGTGTCAAATTTGGTGTTAAACCAGCTGTGATGGTTTTACCTATGGGTGCTGAAAATTTCTTTGATGGAGTAATTGATTTAATTTCTAGAAAAGCTTATTTCTGGGAAGATCACGAAGCTGCTACCGAACCAGAAATTAAAGAAATTCCAGAAGAATATAAAGCTAAGGTTGAAGAAGAAAGAGCCAAGTTAGTTGAAGCTATTGCTGAAACTGATGATGCATTAATGGAAAAGTTTTTTGCTGAAGAAGAAATTAGTATCAATGAGCTTAAATCAGCTCTTCGTAAAGCAGTTATTGGTTACAAATTAGTACCAATTTTTGCTGGTTCATCTCTTAAAAATACTGGTATACAGCCACTTTTGGATGCTGTAGTTGAATATCTACCTTCTCCTACCGACATTGATCATATTGAAGGTCATGTGCCAGGAAAAGAAGATGAAAAAGTGCAACGTCGTTTAGTACCAGAAGAAAAATTTTGTGGCTTGGCTTTTAAAATTCAAACTGATCCTCATGTAGGTAAATTAACTTACTTCCGTGTTTATTCAGGTTCAATTAAAGCTGGTTCTTATGTTTACAATTCTAGTAAAGACATCAAAGAGAGAGTGGGTCGTTTGTTGCTAATGCATGCTAACGATCGTGAAGAAGTTGCTGAAGCTCAAGCTGGAGAAATTATTGCCGTAGTTGGTCTTAAAGATACCAAAACTGGCGATACTCTTTCAGATGAAAATGCACCAGTAATTTTAGAAGGTATCACTTTTGCTGATCCAGTGATTTCTTTAGCTATTGAACCAAAAACCAAATCAGATCAAGAAAAAATGGGTATGGCTCTGGCTAAACTTTCTGAAGAAGATCCTACTTTCAGTATTGAAGTTGATCATGAAACTGGACAAACCATCATTGGTGGTATGGGTGAACTACACTTAGATATCATCGTTGATCGTATGAAACGTGAATTTAAAGTTGAGGCAGATGTGGGTAAACCTCAAGTGGCTTATCGTGAAACTATTACTCAAATAGCCGAAGGTGAAGGTAAATACATCAAACAATCTGGTGGACGTGGTCAATATGGTCATGTTTTATTAAGACTTGAACCAAAAGATCGTGGTACTGGTTATGAATTTGTTAATGCTATTACCGGCGGTGCTGTCCCTCGCGAATACATCGAACCAACTAATAAAGGTATTAAAGAATCTTTGGATAGAGGTTTCTTAGCTAGTTACCCAATGGTAGATGTTAAAGTCACTCTTTATGATGGTTCTTATCACGAAGTTGACTCTAGTGAGTTAGCTTTTAAGATGGCTGGCTCTCTTGGTATGAGAGATGCTGTTTCAAGAGCAGGTATGGTTTTAATTGAACCAGTGATGAAGGTCGAAGTCAGTACTCCAGAAGAATTTATGGGTGACATCATTGGTGATCTTGGTTCACGTCGTGCACAAATTCAAGGCACCAATACTAGAGGAAATGTGGTAATTATTACTGCTCTAGCTCCTCTAGCAGAAATGCAGGGTTATGTAACTACGCTTCGTGGAATGACTCAGGGTCGTGCCAGTAGTGTGATGCTACCAAGTCATTATGAAGAAGTGCCAAAAAATATTACCGAAAAAATTGTAGAAGAGAGAAAAGGGATTAGAAAAAGGTAATAAGAGTAAAATCACTTGTTTTGCCTATTTTTTTAAGGTAAAATACAAGTTCAATTAGTAAAAGTTTATAAATTAGTAAAATTAATTAAAGAAAGAAAACAAATATGGCAGACGCAAAAAAATTTGTTAGAAATAAGCCACATGTTAATATTGGTACCATTGGTCACGTTGATCATGGTAAAACCACTTTAACTGTAGCTATTACTCAAACCTTAACCAAGATGGTTCCTTGCGAAACCAATAAAGCTTTGCTTTATTCCGACGTAGAGAACAGTCAAGAAGAGGTTGCTAGAGGTATCACTATCAATATTAAACATATTGAATATGAAACCACCAAACGTCACTATGCTCATATTGATGCTCCAGGTCATGCTGATTACATCAAAAATATGATTACTGGTGCCGCTCAAATGGATGGTGCTATTTTAGTTGTGGCCGCCACTGATGGTCCAATGCCTCAAACTCGTGAGCACATTTTGTTAGCTAATCAAGTTAACGTACCAAAAATCGTTGTCGCTTTAAACAAATGCGATATGGTTGATGATGCTGAATTACTTGATTTAGTTGAAGTTGAAGTCCGTGATCTTTTGAGTAAATACGGTTACGATGGAGACAACACTCCAGTGATTCGTGTCAGTGCTATGAAAGCTTTAGAGGGCGATGCCGATGCTCAAGCTAAAATCATGGATTTAATGAATGCTGTTGATGACTACATTCCAGAACCAGTTCGTGATGTTGACAAGCCTTTCAGTATGTATATCGAGGATGTTTTCTCGATTAAAGGTCGTGGCACTGTTGTCACTGGTCGTATTGAAAGTGGTATTATCAAAGTAGGCGAAAACGTCGACATTGTCGGTATTCGTGATAAACAATCCACCACCGTTACTGGTGTTGAAATGTTTAGAAAAATGCTTGATCAAGGTCAAGCTGGTGACAATGTTGGTATTTTACTTCGTGGTATTGAAAAAGATGGCGTTGAAAGAGGCCAACTTTTGGCTAAACCAGGTAGTGCTTCCGCTCATAAGAAATTTGAAGCTGAAGTTTATATTTTGAAAAAAGAAGAAGGTGGTCGTCACAAACCTTTCTTCTCTGGTTACAAACCTCAATTCTATATCAGAACCACTGATGTAACTGGTGAAATCAAACTCCCAGATGGTGTTGAAATGGTTATGCCTGGTGATAATGCCAAAATGACTGTTGAGCTCTTAGTTCCAGTCGCTGTTCATGACGGTTTCCGCTTCGCTATTCGCGAGGGTGGTTTAACTGTCGGTGCAGGTGCCATTACCAAAATTTTAGAATAAAAATCTAATTTTTTTAAAAGAAAATAAAACCCCGCTTTAAAAGCGGGGTTTTTGATTACATTATTACTATTGCTCTCGTTATCTCCTTCTGGTACAATACAATCCTCTCGAGAATAAGGAGAGAAAATTATTTTTTACTGATTTTTGTTATCAACTTAAATCATTAAAAAATGCAAATTTCCCCTGTACAAGAAGGTGGGAATTGGATATAATCGCGTTTTGTGATTTAAGAGATCACAAGCTAAAGAAAGCAATAAATTAAAAAATAGTATGACTAAAAATCAAAACTCATACAAGATTAGAGTTAGACTCAAATCTTACGACCACCGCGTCATTGACGAGGCTTCTCGTAAGATTTTACAAACAGCTTTGTCTACTGGCGCCAAAATTATTGGTCCAGTGCCTTTGCCAACTAATAAAAAATCTTTTACCGTTTTGGTTTCACCTCATACAGATAAAAATGCTCAAGAGCATTACGAGATTCGTACTCACAAGCGTTTGATCGACATTGTCGATCCAACCAATAAGACCATCGACTCTTTAATGCACTTGGAACTACCTGCTGGTGTTGATATTCAAATCAAAATGTAGTTTTTAGGCAGAAATAGTTGGGTTTAAAACCCAACGCTTTATTTTATTGACGAAAAACAACAATGCTAAATACAATATTTGCTACCAAAGTGGAAATGTCACAAGCCTGGTCAGAGGATGGCAAACGCTTGCCTATTACCAAACTTAAGGTTAGTGATAATGTTGTTTTATCTAAAAAAGAAACTCAAGATAAGCAAGTGACCTTAGAAATTGGTTATGGTCGTAAAAAATTAAAAAATGTTGATAAACCACTTAGATCAAAAATTGAAAAGAGTGGTTTTTCTTTTGGTGTTAAACAAGTTGAAGGTGTCAAATCAACAGGCGAAGAAACTGAAAATGCATTAGAGGCTGGTCAAACCCTAGTTTTAACTGATGTATTGACTGTCGGTGATGTAGTAGAAATTCAAGGATCAACTAAAGGTCGTGGTTTTGCTGGTGCTATGAAACGTCATGGTTTTCATGGTGGTCCTAAAACTCATGGACAATCAGATCGTGCTAGAGCAGTTGGCTCTATTGGTTCTGGTACTACCCCAGGTCGTATTTGGAAGGGCAAAAGAATGCCTGGTCATTATGGCTGTGAAACTAAAACCGTTGCTGGTTTAGTGGTTGTTTATATTGATTCAGCAAATAATGAACTTTGGGTTAATGGTCCAGTTCCAGGATACAGAACTTCTACAGTAAGAATTAGTAAAACAGGCAAAACCAAAGAGATTAAGTTAAACCTTAAACACTTAGGTTTAGCTGAAGTTGAACCACAAGTTGAACAAACTGAAGAAGGAGCTAACTCGTAATGCAATTAACAGTCATAGACTCCACCAGCAAAAATGAGAAAGTCAGAGTGAGTGACACTTTGTTTTCTAGTGCTACTTCCAACGTAGTCTTGGCTCAAGCAATTAGAGTCTATTTGAGTAATTTAAGACAAGGTACTAGTCACACTAAAACCAGATCAGAAATCAATAGAACTAAAAAGAAATGGTATAAACAAAAAGGTACAGGCAATGCTCGTCATGGTGCTCGTACTCCTAATATTTTTGTTGGAGGTGGTGTTTCTCATGGTCCAAGAGGAATTGAAAATTGGGCTAAAACCCTAACTGCTAAAAGCAAACTTTTAGCTCTTAAATTAGCCTTGAGTGCTCAAAAAGCTAATTTGTTTTTAAGTAAAGACATTGCTTCTTTAAAAGGTAAAACTAGTGAAGCTGCTAAACTATTATCAGTAGCTAGTAAAAAAGATGAAAAAGTTTTAGTTGTTTTAGCCAAGAGTTCTAGTTTAGTTTTACGCTCTTTGCGCAATATGGAAAATGTTTTAGTGATGACTGCAGATCGCATTAATGCTTTACATGTAGCCATGGCTGATAAAATTGTGATTGATTTAACCGCATTAAAAATTTTAGAGGAAAGATTGTTAAAAGTTAAAAAAACTACTCTTAAGAAATAATCATGAATGCTTATTTAATTAAAAAACCAGTTGTCACCGAAAGATCTCTTAGCTTAGCTAAAAAAGAGCATGTTTATACTTTTGAAGTAGAAATGAGTGCTCACAAAGGTCAAATTAAAGAAGCAGTAGCTTCTATTTTTGGAGTGAAAGTGTTATCAGTTAACACTGTGGTTAGACACAGAGTGAAGAAAAAAACTGGTAAGAAAAGAATTAACACTGTCAGTCCAAAAACTAAAAAAGCTTATGTGACTTTGGCAGCAGATAATCATATTGATCTATTTGATGTAGGAGGAGAAAGCTAATGTTAAAGAAAATCAAAGGCACTACCCCCGGCAAAAGACATCGTTTAGATGTTGATCGTAGCACCCTACATAAGGGTAAACCTGAAAAATCACTTTTGGCCAAGGGTCATAAGAAGCGTCAGGGTAAAGATGCTTCTGGTCACATTTCTATGAGACATAGAGGCGGTGGTGTTAAAAAGAAAATGAGAGTAATTGATTTTCGTCGTGATAAGTTGGGTATTCCAGCTATTGTGAAGAGAATTGAATATGATCCAATGCGCAGTGCTAATGTTGCTTTACTTTTTTATAGAGATGGTGAAAAGAGATATATTCTTGCTCCTGAAGGTTTAGAAATTGGTGCAGAAATCATTACAGAAGAAAAAGCTGATGTCAAGTTAGGTAACTGCATGCAATTAAAAAATGTGCCAATTGGTATGGAAATTCATAATATTGAATTACGCCATGGCAAAGGTGCTCAAATTGTTAGAGGTGCCGGACTTGGAGCGATAGTTCAGTCCAAAGAAAGCAAATATGCTATTATTGCTTTACCTTCTAAAGAACAACGTCTAGTAAGTTTAGAATGTTTTGCAACAATTGGCAGAGTTGGTAATCAAGAATGGAAGAGTGTTAAATTAGGTAAAGCTGGTCGCAAAAGAATGATGGGTATTAGACCCACTGTTAGAGGTACAGCTCAACATCCAGATAGTCATCCACATGGTGGTGGTGAAGGACGTTCAGGCGTAGGTATGAAACATGCCAAATCTCCATGGGGTAAGAATGTTGCTCCAGGAAAGAAAACTCGAAGTATTAAGAAATCTACTCGTCATTTAGTAAGAGATCGTAGAGCTAAAAACTAATAAAGGTAATTATTAAAATATGTCTAGATCAAGTAAAAAAGGACCATACATCGACCCAAAACTTTTCAAAAAAGTTATGGCTCAAAAAGCCAGTGGGGAGAACAAACCAATCAAAACTTGGAGTCGCGCTTGCGTGATTGCTCCAGAATTTGTAGGACACACTTTTATGGTTCATCAGGGTAAAAACTTTGTTGAAGTTTTTGTTTCTGAAATGATGGTAGGACACAACTTAGGAGAATTTGCTCCAACCAGAACCTTTAGAGGTCATGGCAAAATTGTGAAGAGATTGTTAACTAAAACTTAAACTTTTTTGGAAAAAATTAAAATGATAATTAAAGCAGAGCAAAAAAATACCAGACAACCATCACGTAAAGTTCGTTTAGTGGTTGATGTGATTAAAAAAATGAGTGTTGTTGATGCTATCAATCAATTAGCGGTCATGAATAGAAAATCAAGTCTTTTGGTTTTAAAAGTGTTGCGTCAAGCTATTGCTAATGCTACTAACAATTTTGGTTTAGCTATTAGTGATTTGGAAATTGATAAGATTTTAGTTAATGATGGTCCGGCTCTAAAGAGATGGAGAGCAGTTAGTCGCGGTCGTGCTCACACTATTTTGAAGAGAACTTGTCACGTTAGAGTTGATTTAAGAACTAAAAAAGAAGCCAAACCAGTAGAAACTGTGAAAAAAACCGAAACTGTTAAAAAAGCTTCAGCTAAAACTGAAATAAAAGCTGAAGTCAAAAAAGAGGTTGTTAAAAAATCTCAAGAAGCTATTAAATTAGATCGTAGCAAAAACCAAGCAATGAAATTGCAGGGTTCAGGCAAAGGTCAAGCTAATAAACTAATACAAAGTCAGAAAAAGGGATCTAAATAAAGATATGGGACAAAAAGTTAATCCAATCAATTTTAGAACGGGCGGGATTTTCAACTGGAAATCTCTTTGGTTTGCATCTAAAGCAGACTATGCTAATAAAGTTCTAGAAGATTATCGCTTACGCGAATATTTGGAAAAAAGCTTAGCTAACGCTGGTTTAGTTGATGTGGAAATTAAAAGATCTATCAATAAAATTTTAGTAGTTTTATCAGTAGCAAGACCAGGTGTAGTGATTGGTAAAGGTGGAGCTAATTTAGAAAAAATTAAACAAGGTGTAGAGAGAATGATTAATGTTTCTAAAGATAAGAGAGATAAAGCCAGAATTGAATTAAAAGTTGAAGAAGTCAAGAAACCAGACTTAAGTGCCAAATTAGTTTTAGAAAGAATAGTTTCTCAATTATTAGCTAGATATCCTCATCGTCGTGCTGTTAGTCAAGCAATGGAAAAAGTAATGGCAGCCGGTGCAAAAGGTGTTAAAATCCAACTCTCTGGTAGAATTGCTGGAGCAGAAATTGGTCGCAGTGAAAAATATTTCCAAGGAAGTATTCCAACTCAAACACTTAGAGCTAATATTGATTATTATGAAGCCCCAGCCAAAACAAGATCTGGTTATGTGGGCATTAAAGTATGGATTTATAAAGGGGAAGTAGTCTAGCAATGTTACAACCAAAAAAAGTAAAATACCGTAAAACCTTTAGAGGTAAAAACAGAGGCAAAGCCTTGAGAGGTTGTGAAATTGTTTTTGGTGAGTATGGTCTTCGAACCTTAACCTTAGGAGAGATTTCTGCTCGTCAAATCGAAGCTGCTCGTAAAAAAATTACTTATGCTACTAAAAGAGAAGGAAAATACTGGATTAAGATTTTCCCTCACAAGCCTTTAACTCAAAAGCCACTTGGTGTCAAAATGGGTTCTGGCAAAGGTGCTATTGAAGAATATGTAGCTTTGGTCAAACCAGGATTTATATTATTTGAAATTGGTGGTGTAAGTGAAGAGATGGCTAAGGCTGCTATGCAAAAAGCTGCTGCCAAGTTATCAGTTAAAACAGAATTTGTAAAGAAAAAATAAATGAAAAGAAACGATATTAAAGCTCTTCAGCAAAAAACAGTGGCAGAACTCGATAAAAATTTAGTCGAATTGAGTCATGATTTAGCTAATATGCGTTTGCAAAAAAAGGTAGGCAAATTAAGCAGTGTGGCTAAATTAAAAAACTTAAGTGATGACATTGCCAGAATAAAAACTATTTTGACAGAGAAAAAATTACAAAGTAAATAAATATGAAAAAATTACAAGGAAAAGTTATATCTTTGAAAATGGATGACACAGTGATTGTCAGAGTTGAACGTAAGTGGGCTCATCCTATTTATCAGAAATTAGTGAGACGTAGCAAAAAATATTCTTGTGATTTTGACAAAAAAAATATTGAATTAGCATTGGATGATGTCGTAGAAATACAAGAAACTCGTCCACTTAGTAAAACTAAAAGATTTAAAGTAACCAAGAAAATCGGAAAATAGACATGATACAACTAAAATCAGTACTAGCAGTAGCTGACAACAGCGGTGCCAAAAGAATCAGAGTCATTCAAGTTTATGGTGGCTCTAAAAGAAAATTTGGTGGTGTTGGTGATATGGTTGTAGCTTCAGTTATTGCTGCCGATGCTGCTGGCACCGTTAAAAAAGGTGAAAAAGTCAGAGCCGTCATTGTACGTACCACTAAAGAACAAAGAAGAGATAGTGGTGAATATATTCGTTTTGATGAGAACGCTGCCGTAATCGTACAGGCCAGAAATAACAAAGAACCAGTAGGTACTCGTGTGTTTGGACCTATTGCTCGTGAAGTTAAAGATCAAGGATATAGTAAGATTGCTAGTTTAGCTCCGGAGGTTTTATGAAATTAAAAATTGGCGACAAAGTTCTAGTTACCGCAGGTAAAGATAAGGGCAAAAAAAGCGAAATTATCGCTGTTTTTCCCGCCATGGATAAAGTATTGGTCAAAGATGTTAATCTATATTTTAAACACGTGAAGCCATTTATGGATCGCAAAGGTGAAAAAATCAGAAAAGAAAGACCAATGTCTGTAGCCAAGGTGTCAATTTTAAATGACAAAGATCAAGCAGACAGAATCGCTTATCAGGTTACTGCAGATGGTAAGAAAGAAAGAATTTTTAAGAAAACTGGTCAAGTGATTAAAGATCAAAAAGTAACTACTAAAAAGAAATAAATATGAATCGTTTGAAAGAAAAATACCAGCAAGAATTGCTTAAAACCTTGATGAAGGAATTTAATTATAAAAATCCTAATCAAGTAAGCAAGATTGAAAAAATAGTTTTAAACATGGGTGTGGCTGAGCCACAAGATCCTCACGCTAGAGAAAAAATCATGCCTTTAATTGTTAAGCAATTTGAAGCTATTACTGGCCAACATCCACAAGTGACCAAGGCTCGTAAAGCTGTTTCTAATTTTAAATTAAGAGCAGGAGATCCTATGGGGGTGATGGTAACATTGCGCGGAGATTTAATGTGGGAATTTTTGGATAGATTGATTTCTATTGTTTTACCTCGTGTCAAAGATTTCCGTGGAATCAGTAGAACCGCCTTTGATGGTCAAGGCAATTATAGTTTGGGTATTGAAGAGCAAATTTCTTTCCCAGAGATAGAGTTTGATCAAATTGATCATATTAGATCTTTGCAAGTTAATATTGTCACCAGTAATAAAGATGATAAAGAAGCATTTCGTTTGTTAGAATTATTGGGAATGCCATTTAAAAAAGAGGAAGAAAAGAATTAATTATGGCTAAAAAATCAGCAATCGCTAAAACCAAGAAAATTCTCGCTAAACGCGAAATTTTATTAAAGTCTGGAGTCAAAAAAGCAAATAGACTCTCGACTCGAGGCGTGAATCGTTGTAAAATTACGGGTCGTCCAAAAGGCTATATGCGTTTTTTTGGCTTAAGTCGTTTAACTTTTAGAGAATTAGCAGCCAAAGGCGAATTGCCAGGCGTAGTAAAAACCAGTAAATAAAAAATAAGTAAAATATGACCGATCCTATAGCAGACATGATTATCAGAATAAAGAACAGCGTAATGGCAGGACGCAAAGATCTTTTAGTTCCTCATTCCAAAGTTAAAGAAGCTTTGGCCAGAATTCTAAAAGATTTTAACTACATTGATGCCTATGCAGTTCAAGATTCAGCAAATTTTAAACAAATTAAAATCACTCTTAAATATATTGGTAAATCACCAGCTATTAGTGGAGTGAAAAGAATTTCTAAACCAGGATGTCGTATCTACAAAAATGCAGATGTTATCCCTAATACCCTTAATGGTTATGGTTTAACAATTCTATCCACCAATAAAGGAATTATGGATGGTAAAAGTGCACGTAAGAATAACATTGGCGGAGAGGTGCTTTGCCAAATTTGGTAAAGTTTTTTAAATAATATGTCAAAAATTGGTAAAAAAATCATCAGCATTCCAAGTCAAGTCACCGTATCGATCGTGGACAATCAATTAATTGCCAAAGGTCCCAAAGGTGAATTAGTGTTGAACATGATGCCTAATATTTTAGTTAAAATTGAAGGTAGCGAAATTTCTTTATCTCGTAGTAATGATGAGAAACAAACCAGAGCCAATCATGGTTTAATGAGAAGTTTGCTTGCTAACAACATTGAGGGTGTTGCCAATGCTTACAAAAAAACTCTTAAATTAATGGGAACTGGTTATAGAGTGACTGCCAAGGGAGCTGGTTTATCCATGACTCTTGGTTTTTCTCACGTAGTTGATGTGCCCGCAATTCCAGGTGTAACTTTCAAAGTTGAAGGAAATGATTCTATTCATATTGAAGGAATTGACAAGCAATTAGTTGGTCAAGTAGCAGCTAATATTAGAAGTCTTAGACCACCAGAACCTTATTTAGGCAAAGGTATTCGTTACAGTGATGAAATTGTCAAAAAGAAACCAGGTAAAGCTGCTGCTAAATAATTAGGAAAAATAACATGTCAGATATTAAATTATTAAATAAAAACAGAATTAAGCGACAAAAACGTATTAGAACCAAAATTGTTGGAACTAGTACTCGCCCTCGCTTAACTGTTTTTCGTTCTAATGAGCACATTTCATTACAAGTGATTGATGACTCGATTGGCAAGACTTTAGTGAGTGCTAGCGATTTAGCCAAAGGTAAAAAAGCAAAAATTACTAAAACTGAAAGTGCTATTGAAGTCAGTAAAGTTTTATTAGGATTATTGGCTAAAAAGAAAATCACTAGTTTAGTATTCGATCGTTCTTATTATAAATATCACGGCAGAATTAAAGCAGTTGCTGAGACTCTTCGTGAAGGTGGAATTAAATTATAAATATGGCAAGAGATAATTTCGGCAAACCAGAAGTTAAAGAATTTGAAGAGAAAGTCATTCAAATTTCTAGAGTGTCTAAAAAAACCAAAGGTGGTAATAAAGTTGGTTTTTCTGTTTTGATGGTGGTTGGTGATAAAAAAGG
>ENA-UOWO01000383-UOWO01000383.1-activated-sludge-metagenome-genome-assembly--contig:-NODE-383-length-65194-cov-57.262285_pt1 | contig 65194 bp, 51 predicted proteins | sample MGYA00238148_ERZ761564 | MGnify/ENA primary metagenome ERZ761564 (study PRJEB28885, sample SAMN05720194) | activated sludge metagenome | isolation source: Anaerobic digester | place: USA...
TGGCGCTCCAAAACAGAAAGTCAAAAAACGACGATAATTACAGCGGTATCGCGCCGTCGCAAAGACAAGAGTCGCTTACGTCGCGATGATCTATCCGAAAGGGAGCGCCAGCTTTTAAGCTGGCGCATTTGACCTTTACCCGCGTTACCGAGCGAAGACACTCCCGGTAGGAAACCGCGATCAACATGGTCGTATGCGATCGTTACGTCGCGAAAAAACCGGGGGGCAGAACTCGCGACAGTTAATCCGTAGCATGATAGTCCTCGATTTCTTTTTTCACGATCTCCCACTCTTCTCGCATCAGATTGAGCATCTCTTTTAACCACGTTGGGTCGCCTTTTGCATTTTCTTCGACTCTGTTCGCCAATTGCGCGAGGCGGTTCATAAACAAATTCATCGCGGCGCCTTTGATTTTGTGCGAGACCAAGGTTATCTGCGACACGCTTTCTTCCGCGATCGCGTTATCCAGCGTCTCCAAATCTTCCGAAAATTGCGTCACCATCGTTTTTTTAAGTTCTTCGTAGATTTCTTCATTTCCCTCGATCAACTCTTCAAATCTCGTTCGCTGAAAATGACTGGTGTCTTCGACGGGACGGAGCGACTGCGTCCCCTTTCGAGTGTCTTCTATCGAAAGATATTTTTGGAGAGTCTTTTCCAAAAGACTTTGGTCGATCGGTTTACTGAGATAATCATCCATTCCGACGTCCAAACACCGATCTCGTTCCCCTTTGATCACTCTTGCGGTTAACGCGATCATCGGCGTTCTCAGTTTTCCGTCCAATTTTCGTATTTCTTTCGCGGCGGTGTATCCGTCCATTTCTGGCATCTGTATATCCAAAAAGACGATATCGGGCGGTTCTGATCGATAGGCAGCGATCGCTTCCACGCCATTTTTCGCTTCAACGATTTTGGCCGTCGGGATCAATTGACTGATGAGCGCTTTAAACAAGAGCATATTCGTTTGGGCATCCTCGGCGACCAGAATCGTAGGCGACCCTTTGAAAACCACCTCATTCCTTTCCCCTTCGCGGTCGAACAAGTTTCCGTTCCTTTCCAGCTGCTTCCGATCATGCAGGGATTCGATGAGATTATTTACCTGTGATCGTTTTATCGGTTTCGTCAAGAGATAAGAGATTCCCAATTGCAGGCTCTCCTGTTGTATTTCAGACTTCGCGCCGATACCGTGCATCAAAATGACCGGGGGAGTACGCAGATTCAGGTTCAATTTGTCTTTGATGACCCGTATCGTTTCCAATCCGTTTAAGTAAGGCATCCGGTAATCGATAAAGATGGCATCGAAAGAGGAGATCGCCGCTTCTTCCTTCAGGGCTTCAAATCCGCTTTCGACGGTCTTTACTTCATAGTTGAAAGGTTCGAGATAGTTCTGGAGAAGTTGGCGGTTGCTTTCATTGTCATCGACGATAAAAGCGTACCGGCGCGGAAGCGGTTCGATGACAGCCTTTTGGGATAAAGGCTCGTAAGAGAGTTCGAGAGTAAAGAAGAAGCGGCTGCCTTTTTGTTCCTCGGTTTCAAAACGTATTTGGCCTCCCATCTTTTCGACGATCCGATTGGAAATCACAAGCCCTAAACCGGAACCTCCGTACTTGCGTGTCATCGAGGCGTCGGTTTGGGAAAAGGCCTTGAAAAGTTTCTTTTGATTTTCCGGGGAGATGCCGATGCCGGTATCACGTACCGAGAAACAAAAAACCCCTGTCTTGGAAGCCGGATCCCCTAAAAGGAATGAGATCTGCAATTCCACTTCGCCTTTTTCGGTGAACTTAACCGCGTTGCTGACAAGATTGATCAGGACCTGTTTCAACCGAACCGGGTCGGCGTTCACATATTGAGGCGTTTGGCAATCAATATTTAAAAGCAGTTCGATTCCTTTTTGCTCCGCGCTGTAGGCGAGTATATCGAGCGCCTGTTCTATCGTATCGAAAAGATCGATGCGCATCACTTCGAGTTCCAGTTTGTTGGCTTCGATCTTTGAGAAGTCAAGAATGTCGTTGATGACACCCAACAGCGAGACGGCCGAAATATTCACGTTTGTCACGTACTCTCGCTGCACCTCGTCCAACTTGGTCCCGGTTAAGAGATTGGTGAAGCCGATGACGCCGTTCAGGGGAGTTCGTATCTCGTGGCTCATATTGGACAAAAAATCCGATTTGGCTTTATTGGCTCCTTCTGCTTGTTCTTTGGCTTGAATGAGGTCTTTTTCCATTTGTATTTTTTGGATAAGCTCCGAAACCGTATTCGCCAAGAGTTTGACCAACGCGATGTCTCCTTCGCTCCAATCCTTCTTCCTTTCAATCGAATCGTATCCGAGGTAGCCGATGAAATGATTTTGCCCGTCGCGGATCGGAACATCCAGCAGCGTCACGATTCCCTTATGAGTGAATACTTTTTTTTCGTTGTTCGCTTCTTCGGGCATCTTTTGTATGTCTTCTATCAACAGATGGTCGTTGGACGTGATAGCTTCTAAAATCCAAGGCACCTCGCTTGAAGAGAAAGAGAACTTTCTGCCTTTTTTCACCGTTTTTCCGAGCACGTTCCATTCATTAGACAAGAGAATGACGGTACCCTCCTCCTGCGTTAAAAACAAGCATCCACGGTCGCTATCGAAAAATTCACAGGATTCTTTCAGCATCCGGTCTACTTTTTCATCGAAGTTTTCGATATTGGCGCTGATGAAACCGGAAGAAATCTTCCCCAGCATTTCGCTAAACTTAGCCTGGTGAACCACCTGGTACTCCATTTGCTTCCATTTCGAAATATCGATGAAGGTTTCCAAAATCTTTTCTTCGCCGAGAAGCTCGATTTGTTTGACTGATTTGATTACGGGTACTCCCTTGTTTTCGCTTACCCGTATGACAGATTCCTCCGAATCGATCGCGCAGCCGCGTTTTTTTAACGTGCAACCTTCTTCGCCGGATTGGCACAGAAACTGTCGGCAGTCTTGGCCGAGGACATTTTGCTTGGATCTCTCCAGGAGTTTAAGCGCAGTCGTATTCGCTTGCTCGATTACGAAGGTTTCCGGATCGATAATGACGACACCGGCGCCGATATTCTCGATGAGCGTTTGCCTGGCCTCGACGTTTTTTCTCAACCGCTCTTCGGTGTTTTTTCTGTGCGTGATATCCCTCACCATCGTGAGAACTTCATTTTCGCTCAATTTAGCCGCGCGAAGCTCGAAGTGTTGACGCCCGACGGGGGTATCGATATAATACTCTGAAACCGCGAGTTTGCCGGTGGCGAGCGCATCGGCAATGACTTTATTCCCAATCTTTGCGACTGAGGGGGACATCACTTGGGCCAATGTTTTGCCGATAAAGGACTCTTTAGGATAGAGTAAAAGCTTCGAATCGCCAACATAATCAATGAACCGACCCTTCTTATCCATCCGGAATAACAAGTCCGGCATTGCCGAGATAATCGCCTGATTTTTGTTTTCACTCTCGGAAAGGGCTTTTTCTACCGAACCGCGGGACAAGAGATGCTCAACTAAACGCACATAGGCTTCCAACAGCTTCGGGTCTCGGGGGGAGGTCGCGTCTTCGATGAATAAACCGAAATATCCCTCAATTGCCTCTTTTCCGTCAATTCGCAAGAGGACGACCTGCTGTATCCCGTTTTCTTTTTCAAACTTCGAAAGGAGATCGGAGACAGCCGGAGTGGTTGAGAAAGCGGGAAAGGTTGGATAGGAATGGGTCTTCGATACGCTCTCGTTTTCTTCTCCTGAGATAGGAAAGTTCCAATCTGCTCCTAATAAATCCGGAGTGGAGAAACTGACCGTAATTTCCTCTCCTTTATCATCAGATGTTTGGGCGACCGTAACGAATCTCCCGCTCGCGGGTTCCCGTCGGATATAGATTCCGAACTTCGCTCCTGCCAATTCCGTGAGATATTGGATAAGGGACTGGGAATCCGTTTTCGCGCTCGACTGGGTTAAGAACTGTTCGGAATAAGCGATCAGTTTTCTCAACATGGTGGTTTCCACGACCTCTTCGGAAACATCTCGCCCGATCCCGTAGATGCGGTCGCGATAATGATGGAGACGCCAAGAGAAGTATCGATAGGCCCCGTTCTTAACGCGTAGCCGGTTGGTGAGTTTTCCGGTCATACGTTCGGATGTTATTTTTAGGAGAAAGTGGCGCGTTTTTTTCACGTCTTTGATATGCACGAAATCGAAAACCGACCGCGCCTTAATCTCCTCGATCGGCAATCCGATCACCTTTTCCCACGTTCTGTTCAGTTCGAGCGGTTTTCCTTCTCTGTCCAATATACAAAATAGATTTTCTTCTAGAAAAAACAACTCCTCTGGTTCGCACTCATCGGAAGAGCCAGAGGAAAGCCTTTGAACCAGCGCGATAAAATAGTCTTTTATCGGAGAAAATGCAAGAAGGCGGATCCCCTGGCCTTCTTGCTCGAATTTTACGACGATTTCATCTGTTCGGTTATCATCCATCAGGGAATCATACAGTGAAGCCCATTGAAAGGAAGGCGGAAATTTTCTCGGTACGGGGGGTTCTCCCTTACCGACTTCTTTTACAGAAGCGGAAAAGCCCGTCATTTTGTCAAAGGTTTCATTGGAGGCAACGTACCGATAATAACGGATACCGCTATCGTCCTGCGACGCTTGGTGCACGATGAACCCCAGCGGATACCTCAGCACCAGAGAATCCAATGTTTTCTTTCCCATTGATCTCTCCTTTCTTCTTTCCGATAGGATATCCCCAACACCAGCAATTGTACAACATGTTCGAAGCATTTTCCTATTCGAGAAGGCGCCCTCCCAAAAAACCGAGTGACTCCCCAGGCAGGCGGGTATGATATAATCCTGTTTGGTGAAGGAATCTTGAAAGGGAGAGGATAGTGGATGAAAAAAACTTTTCTCGTATCGTTGTTAGTGTTAACTTTATGCGTTCTTGGATTTTCGGATACGATGCTGGGTTTGCGGACGATAGAGGCGACAACGACGGAAACGACCGCCGCTTCAGGTGAAACAGGCAAATTGTCTTTGAAGACGATCGACCCGTTGTTGTCATCGTTTAGGGCTGGCTGGAAAACCCCTAATCTTCCGGGATGGTCAGAAGCCACAGTTGGCGGTTACACCTTTAAACTTCCCGCTGAATTTTCTTTGAGTTCCGCGAAGAGTGGCGCGAATATTGACGCCGAAATAAAAGACGGATCGGGCCGGATATTTGCGCGGCTCTTTATTTACCAGTTGGATACCTACCAATTGGATGAGCTGTTCAAGGATCTGACGACCTCTCTGTATGGCATACGGGCGAGCGGCAACAAATCTTTTGATGAGTTTTCGGATCTCGGAAACGGCAAGATTGCTTACCTGACGAAATTGACCCTTTCGAACGAAACCGCCTCGCTTCCAATTCTGTTTCTTTATCAGCGGGGCGCCCAGCAGATTGATGTCAAAAGCGGGACGGTCGTGATGTTGATCGTGGAGCCCTACCATTACCAGGAGGCTGATCGGCAAGAGATCTTGCTTGCTTGGATAGAAGGGATTGGCGGATCTTTGATCGGCGCTTTTACCCCGACTACTTCTACCAAACAAACCGAAACGGTGACCCCGCCCATTTCGGTTATCACTCCGACCAACGTTCCGGCCGGACAAGACTTCGGAGCGCTCTTGGCGCAAAGGCTTTATGCCGAAGAATGGCTTTCCGAATTGCCGGAGGGTTGGGAAACCGCCTATGGAGAAGGTTTCTCTGTATTCCACCCCTCCGATTTCACGCCATCCTACTTTTCTGCAGATGATTTAGAGGGATTTGACTTCGCTTTCAACGGTGTCACAGTCGCCAAACTTTTCGTGGGGCGTTCGGAAGAGGAGCTTCTCGTTGATGAACTGTATCAAGACCTCTTTTCAAGCTACCTCTCGGGTCTAGGAAACTATAACTTAGTCAAGAAAACACCCTATCTGGATATGGGATTCGGCTTTGCGAAAACCTTCGAATTATCGTTCTCAGATGTTCGCGCTTGGATCATGATCTTCTCTGAGTCCATTATTGAAGATATTTTCGAAGGGGAGTACATCGTATTCATCGGGATGGCTCCGGTGCAAGAAGTAGAAACTTGGAAGGATGTTTATCTCGATGTGATTATGTCCATCGCGTTCTGAGGATATCCTTTGTTTTTTTGGAGGTTACTCCATAGAAAGCGTTGACAGAAGTCTTCTAGCGATCCAAAAAACGTTAACGGATTGGTATCGCGCGAACCGGCGGGATTTACCGTGGAGACGGACAAAGGATCCGTATGCGATATTGGTCTCTGAATTGATGTTACAACAAACAGGAGTCGAAACAGTGATTCCTTATTATGAACGGTTTATGCGCAGTTTTCCAACCCTGCATTCCTTGGCGAAGGCCGGAAGCGACGAGGTGCTGAAAAGCTGGGAAGGATTGGGTTATTATGCCCGGGCCAGGAATTTGCATGAAGCTTGTCGGCTGATTGTTGAACGACAGGGAGGAAAGATACCGGAAGATTACGCCGATCTGGTCAAGTTGCCCGGAATCGGGGCTTATACGGCAGGCGCCGTTCTCAGTATCGCTTATGAGAAGCCTTATTCCAGCGTAGACGGAAACGTTCATCGCGTTTTTTCCCGTGTTTACCTAAACCACGCCCTATCCAATGCGCGGGAAGAGAAACGGTATACGCGGGGTCTCGCGGAAACCTATATCCAGATAGCCGTTCGGGGAGGTATTTCACCTTCTGAATTTAACCAGGCCTACATGGAATTGGGCGCATTGGTTTGCGGCCCCGATCATTACCTTTGCGAGCGATGCCCGATCGCGGATTCGTGTCGCGCGCGCGCAACCGGATTGCAGCCCGCGCACCCTTTGAAAGAAACGAAAGTCGCTGTGGAAACGAAAGAGATGGAAGTCGGCATCATTTGGCGGCGTCAACGTCTGCTATTGGAGAAACGGAATGAGAAGGCTTTGTTGAGAGGTTTTTGGGGATTGCCGACAGTAGAGGTGACTCCCGGGTCCGATCCGGGCCAGTCCCTTGCCTTCTTATTGGCATCGCATTTCAGAATCGATGGCATTCATCTGAAGGAGTTGTTCAGAGAGCAACACGTCTTTACACACCAACGCTGGCGCATGCGGGTTTTCCAAGCCTTTTGCGACTCTTCGAAGAGTGAAGACTCTGAATCCAGTCACCCTTTCAGTTTTTTCAGTCCCGATCAGATACCCGTTTTAGCAATCCCTAAGGCGTTCCGAAAAGTATTGGATCGGTATGCCGGGCGTCAGCTTCATGTCGTTGCCGCCATCATCAAGGATAAACCGGGGCGCGTATTTGTAGCGAAACGAAACGCTGACGGGTATTTTGGAAATTATTGGGAGTTTCCTGGCGGGAAGGTTGAGCCTGGTGAAACGGAGGAAGTCGCGCTTGCACGTGAGATCCAAGAAGAGCTATCGATCACCGTAGAACCAACGCGATTTCTATGGAGAGAGACCTATGCGTATCCGTTCGGGCAATTGCAGATCGCGTTTTTCGAATGCGAATGGAAGGGCGGGTCGATTGTGCTGAATGCCCATCAGGAAGGTCGGTGGCTAAAACCCGATCAGATGGAACCGGCCGACTTCCCCCCGGCCGACGCGGGGTTCATAGAAGCCTATCAAAAGGAACTGGGTGGGGCCGAGATCCCTTAGCAGGATACAGCATTTCCAATACATTCCAATACAATAGAAAAGGAGAGATCGTCTCTCTTGCATCCAGTGTAGGAAAGCGATAAAATCGTAGCGATGAAACAGTTCAACGTCTTTAAACAAGATTTGACCGCTCAAGAAGTTGTCAAGATACGTAAGGAAGTTCTGGCCATTGCCTTGCCCGCGATGGGTGAAAACGCTTTGCAGATGGTCTTAGGGTTAGTCGACACGGCTTTCCTGGGGTACTTGCATTGGCAAGCGATGGCAGCCGCGGGGTTAGCCAACCAGGTATTTTTCATCTTTCAAGCTTTTCTTGTGGCGATCGGTACTGGGAGTTCCGTGTTGGTTGCGAATGCGGTGGGGGCTAAGAACCAGAATGCCATTCGAGGAACGACCTGGAACGGCCTCTATTTGGCTTTGATTATCGGTTTGATCATTACGTCCTTTTCCTTGTTTTCTTCGGGTTTAGTTCTCGCGGGAGGGGCCGGTGCTTCCGAAGAAGTGAAAAGCATGGCGGCTTCTTACTTGCAGATCAACCTGCTCGGCGGCGTTGTTTTATCTCTGATGTTCGTTCTATCCGCGCTGCTACGAGGTTCGGGAGACACGAAAAGCCCGCTGTTCGCTTCGCTGATCGCCAACTCACTGAATGCCTTCTTAGACTACATTCTGATCTTCGGGAAACTTGGGCTGCCTTCTTTAGGGATCGAAGGGGCCGCGTGGGCAACGGTTCTTTCTCGGGTTGTGGGTATGACCATTCTCGCGACCATCCTCTTCCGGTCTTCGCGATTCCGATTGCGCGAAAAAGGCAACCACAGCTTCAGCTTGAAAAGGACGAAAGAGATTTTGCGTGTTGGACTGCCGACGAGTATGGAAAACCTCTTTTTTTCTGTGGGTATGCTCGTCTTCGCCAATATTTTGTTGATGGCGGGAGATCAAGCCTATGCGGCGCATCGGGTGGGGATCAACATCGAGTCGATCTCTTTTATGCCGGGGTTTGGTGTTTCGGTAGCCCTAACGGCTTTAGTGGGCCAATACAATGGCCGGAACGACTTGCGCATGGTTCGTGGAATTGTTAAGCAAGGATGGATCATCGCTTGCATCTTTATGGTTTGCGCGGGTATCGTTATTTCCTTGTTTCCCGAGTTCTTGATCCGCATCTTTACCTCAGACACGACGATTGTCGAGATGGCAGCGATCCCGGTGCGCATCATCGGAATCGTACAGGTGTTTTTAGCTACGGATTCCGCGATTACCGGAAGCCTACGTGGTGTTGGGGAAACAAAGGTGCCTTTCATCATTTCCTTGATCGCCGTGTGGGGGTTGCGTCTGCCGATCGGTTTCATCATGGTCAAATATTTCAATCTTGGTTTGTTAGGGGCGTGGATAGGGATGATGACTGACTTCACCACGCGCTCCTTACTGAAGCTGGGAGTATACGCAAGCGGGCGATGGATCCGGACAGCGGAAAAAACGAGAAGAACGGTTGTCACGGATAAGGAACGACCGTTGGTTGATCGAAAAGCATAGGCGGCGCTTCTTCCGACAAGACAGGGAATTTCTAAGGCAGCGATTCTTTTTCCTCGTTTTCCTGTTATGAGGAATTTATATTTTTTGGTATAATAGGCCTTGGTTCAAGGGAGGTTAAGACCATGCTTTTTATCGTCCTTGCGGCGGGATTGGGAAAACGGATGAAGTCGAATCATCCGAAGGTTTTGCATACGCTGGTGGGGAAACCCATATTGGGGTGGGTGTTGTCTGCCTGTCGGAGCGCCTTCGATCCGGGGCAATCGAATCGAATCGTTGTGGTCGTCCACCCGGATATGGCGGAGGTCGTCGATTATCTTGAATGGTGGAAAGAAGAAACTGGCATAAAAGGCGTTGAGAACGTTTTTCAGAGCGAACGCTTGGGTTCCGGGCATGCCGTGATCATGGCGAAAGAAACGATCGATCGTTGTGAAAAGGGAGAACGTGTGGTCATACTCTCCGGCGACGTGCCTTTTGTTCGCCCGCAAACGGTTCAAGAGTTAGTTCAATGTGCAAAAAGTTGCGATGGAGCCGTCCTCACGATGGATCATCCGAACCCCCAGGGATATGGTCGGGTTTTTCGGGATCCCCAAGGGTTTGTCGCTCATATCGTGGAAGATAAAGACTGTACTTCCGATCAGCGTTCGAACCAGGAAGTGAATGCCGGCATTTACGTATTTGAAGCGCGCGCCCTATCTTGGGCGTTGGGCCGATTGGATAACGAAAACACGCAAAGAGAGTATTATTTGCCGCAAACCGTGGAAATTATCCAAAAACATCAAGGCAGGATCGCGGCGTTGAAGGTAGACGACGCGATCGAAGTAAGCGGCGTGAACGATCGTTTACAACTTGTCGCCCTGGACCGCCTCATGCGTTTGAGGATCAACCATTACTGGTTGGCTGAAGGGGTAACGATTGTCGATCCGGAGAACACGACGATCGAACCGGAAGTCCGGATCGGTATCGATACGATCATCCAACCGTACTGCTTCATAAAAGGAAAGACCGGGATCGGAAAGGACTGTGTTATCGGCCCTTTCAGTCAGATTGCGGATAGTTGGATCGATGACGGATGTGTTATCGACCGTTCCCATCTACGCGGGGTAAGAGCGGCAAAAGAGGTGCATATCGGTCCCTTCGCGAGGTTAAGGGAAGGGACGGAGCTTTCTGAATCGGTCAGAATCGGCGATTTTGTCGAACTGAAAAAAACAGTTATGGGTGCCGGATCCAAAGCGCAGCATCTCAGCTATTTAGGGGACGCGACGATCGGAGAAAATGTTAACATTGGCGCCGGTACCATTACGTGCAACTACGACGGGTACCATAAATATCCGACGCAAATCGGGAAAAACGCCTTTATCGGCAGCAATACCGCGATCGTCGCTCCGGTTTCGATCGGGGAGGGGGCCATTGTCGGCGCGGGTTCCGTTATCGTCGAAAATGTCGAGAAGGACGCGTTAGCGCTGGCTCGGGGCCAACAGGTTCAGAAGCCTGGAAGAGCGGCCGTCATCAGGGAGCGGAACAAGAAACAACCGTAGAGCGATGAAAGACAATGGGGTCTTTCTTTTGGAAGGGGATCGAAAGGTATGCCTTATAATCGACCTGAAATGAAAGTTTTCGCCGGATCGTCCAACCCGGAACTCGCCCAAAAAATGGCGGACTATATGTCCATCAAGTTGGGAGAGATCGATATCGGGAAGTTTGCCGACGGAGAAGTCAATATTAAAATCGGGGAGACAGTGCGGGGTCATGACGTTTTCATCATTCAATCCACGTGTAATCCAGCGAACGACAACCTCATGGAACTGCTCGTGATGATCGACGCCTTTTGCCGCGCCTCCGCCAATTCGGTATCGATTATTATGCCCTACTACGGGTACGCGCGTCAGGATAGAAAAGCCAGAGGCCGTGATCCGATCAGCGCCAAATTGGTGGCCAATCTGATCACCGTTGCGGGCGCCAAGAGGATTGTCACCGTCGATTTGCATTCAGATCAAATACAGGGTTTTTTCGATATTCCTTTGGATAACCTGCAGTCTTTTCCGGTATTCATCAATTACTTTACCGAGGAAGCGTCTTTCAATCCCGAGGAATATGTGATCGTTTCTCCCGATGTGGGAGGAGTTAAACGTGTCAGAAGATTTGCCGAAAAGATGAAGACCTCACTGGCGATCCTAGACAAACGCCGGCCCCGTGACAACGTGGCCGAGATCGTTAATGTTGTCGGAGAGGTAAAAGGGAAAAAAGTCATCCTGTTCGATGATATGATCGATACAGGCCGGTCATTGGTGGGAGCCGCGGAAACGTTACTGAACGTAGGAGCGGTAAGCGTTCAGGCATGCGCCGCTCACGGGTTGCTATCGGGAGAAGCGGTGGAATTGCTTCAAAATTCCGTTATCGAACGGATATTGCTGACGAATACCGTACCGCATCGCTCACTGACCGACAAATTTAAAATACTCGATATCTCTCATTTACTCGGTGAGGCTGTTATTCGAGTGCGGAAGAACCTTTCTGTCAGTATCCTTTTTAGATAAACGAGAACAATTTTTTTCTAGATAAATGAGGAGGAGTAACATGGCGAAGCAAGTTTTGGAAGTATCGGAAAGGACCCGATTAAGAACATCTGGCTCTCGGAAATTGAGAGTGGAGAAGATTCTCCCGGGAACCGCTTATGGGCCGGATTTTGGCCCGTTGAACATCGAGGTGGGCAGAGATGAGTTTTTGATCATGATCCAAAAGGTCTCGACGACAACCTCTATCGATTTGAAAATTACGAAGTCTGACGGCGGTTCAATGGTGAAAAGAGCCTATCTGAAGCAGGTTCAGCGGCATAAAGTAACGGATTTGCCGATCCATTTCGATTTTTTTGTTCCATCGGAAGGCCACGTGATGCGCATCGAAGTGCCGATCGAATACCTGAATACACCCAAAGGGGTCGATCAGGGAGGCCGTGTCGACACTTTCTATGAATCAGTCGAAGTGGAGGCATTGCCGAAAGACATTCCGGAAAAGGTGACGGTGGATATTTCCGACCTCGATCTGGGTCATTTCTTGAAAGTGAAGGATCTCCGCCTCCCCGCCGGAGTCAAATCGCTTCTGGACTCCGAAGAAATCCTCTTAGCGGTGACGATGCCGAAGGAAGAAGCGGAAGAGGAGACGGCCGGAGAAGAAGGAGTCACGCAGCCGGAAGTCATTAAAGAAAAGAAGGAAGAGAAGAAGGAAGAGAAATAAGGGTTCGCGAGAGTTGAATCATACCGAAGGAGACGGGGAGATGGTGTTCTTCGGCCTTGGAAATCCGGGAACCGAGTATCACGATTCCAAGCACAATCTCGGTTTTCAAGCGATCGACCAATTCGTGATAACGCATCGGAAAGAGATATTGGAGTCTCGTTTCCTTCCGATGCTTTATCATTATTGGAGTTGCAAAGACCGGTTCGGCAACGCCTATCTATTGATCAAGCCGCTCACCTACATGAACAATAGCGGAGAGGCGTATCGTCGCGCTCAGAAGCAGTTCGGCTACGCTGACGGCGAGAGCGTTATCATCTATGACGATGTGGCTTTACCTCTGGGGGCTGTCAGAATACGGGCGAGAGGATCGGATGGGGGCCACAAAGGCATCCGGTCGATTTTGGGAGTCGCTGGAAGCCAAGAAATCGCGAGAATACGGATAGGGATTGGCCCCAAGCCTAACGAGATGGATCTTTCAGATTATGTGTTGCGGCCTTTGAGGGCTTCGGAGCGGTCCGTGATAGCCGAGACCATCGATGTCGTCACCGACGCGATGGAACGATTGACTTACGAGCGGGTAGAGATAGTCATGAACCAAATCAATAGACTTTCGAAGGAGAAATATGGATCGTTGTGATTATTGCGGAACAACCGAACGGGTTACCGCTTATATGTTGGATTCGGAATACGCCGGAAAGACGGTGCGCCTTTGCGCTACCTGCATGAAGAGCAAGATCTCCGATTCCTTACGTCCGATCGAAAAACAAAAGCTAAGAGAATTGATCCTGGCTTTCCAATTGGTAAACGATTCTCCCTATCCGAGCGCGGAGTTGAAAAAAGATGACAATTGCTCTTTTTTCCTATATCCGTATCTGATCGGTTATGAACTCTTCGAACGGGAAGATGGGACTCCCATGGTAGAATCCTGGAGCCGAGAGATTTACCGTCGATGGGTCTTTTTTTTAACGAACGTCAGAAAATTGGAAAATAAGCGGCGTAAAGAATCGTCTTAATCATGGTAACCATTTTAAAACGGTTGGATTCCGTCTATTTGACTTTATTTGTGACTGTTTGGGAAGAGATCAAGGTCCTTTGCCCGCCGGCGATCCGATAGAAAAACATCAATTTTGTCTGATAGAGGCGTTTTGGGATTCATAATCATACTGGAGGTGTCTATTTTGAAAAAAAGAGGGTTAGGGGTACTAATTGCGGTCGTATCATTAGTTTTCATTCTCAGTTCTTGCGTGTTATTCAAAGGGACAGCCGTGGGGAAAAATTGGGTGGGTACCGTAGAGTTGCTTCAGGCCGCCGGCGATGTGGCGACGGGAACTTACGCGGTTTCCATTTCGTTTAAGTTCGAATGGCTTTTAGGGAATTCGAAGATAAACGGCGGGACGATCACCTTTTACCTCCCGACTACCGGGGAACGAATCGGCGCAGAATCTTACAAATTCAACGTTACCACCGGCGAGTATAAAGAATCCGATACTTCTCTGACCTTTAAAGCCAAAGAGATCGACTATAACGATATCCTGGAATTTACCGGCACGGTTGCCAGCAAAGCCATCACGAATGGCGCCATTACCTATGGCGTTTTGCCCGTCGGCAGTTTTAGTATTTCAGAGCAGGGTTCTTAAAAGCGAAGGCATTTGGAGCGCGTTGCGGTAAGCTATCAAACATGGTATAATAGAATGAAACTGTAAACTGATGTTTTCTTCCGTTTACGTTATTCGGGTCTATACCAGTCAAAGGAGGAACGAACCATGGAAGTTTTGAAAGTAAGCTCCAATTCCAATCCAAACAAAGTCGCGGGAGCGATTGCGGGCGAACTGAGCAAAAACCAGTGCGTCGAACTGCAGGCGATCGGAGCCGGGGCTGTGAACCAATCGGTCAAAGCCGTAGCGATCGCGAGGCGGTTTTTGGACGAACAGCAAAAAGATCTCTATATGGTTCCCAGCTTTGAAGACGTCAATATTGACGGCGAGACCAGAACGGCCATCTCGGTCAAAGTGACAGCGGTAGAGAAGCCAAAAGTTGATGAATGAGGGATTTCAAAACTCCTTCAGAAGAAGAGTTAAATCAAATTGCGATAGCATGTATTGAAGATGAACGCCTCAGAGAAATCCTGGGGCGTATTTTATCGTTCAGTGAAGAAGAAAGAGACAACTTCCGTCAAAAGATGACCCTGTTCTTCATTGGGGCCGACACGGATGAGGATATTAAGACAAAACGCTTTTTCTCAGTCCTGATGGAAAGAGAATACGCGGAAAAAATCGGCATAAAGGTAGGCGTAGAATGAATTTATTACAAGCTGAAGAAAGTATGGCCGCGGGAGGCCAAGCGGTCATAGAAGGCGTTTTGATGCGGGCGAAAAAAACGACGATCGCGGTTAGGCAACCTGATCGAAAGATCGTAACCCGAGAATATGACAAACCGATGCTGATAAAACGGTATCGTCTTTTAGGCAAACCTTTTATACGCGGCATTTTTGTGTTATGGGATTCGATGTACATGGGCATCGTGGCTTTGAGCTGGTCAGCAGAGGTCTCTTCTCAAGAAACGGGAGAAGAACTGAAAAAGAAGGATATCGTTGGAGCCATCCTTTTCGCCTTATTATTCGCGATCGGTTTATTTGTGCTGGCTCCGCTTCTGTTAGCCCAGCTAATACCGGCGGTAAAAGGAAACGCTGCCTTATTCGCGCTTTTTGAAGGGATTATCCGAACGGTTATCCTCATTCTTTATATTTGGGCGGTTTCTCGTTCGAAAGATGTGAAACGCGTTTTCGAATACCATGGTGCCGAACATAAAACAGTCCATGCCCATGAGGCGGGCGTCGAACTGACGGTGGACGAGGTCAGGAAATATTCGCGCATCCATCCTCGTTGCGGCACCAGCTTTCTTTTCATCACGATGATCGCCGCGATTATCGTCTTAACGATCGTCGGAGCGATATGGAACGTGGGGTTTTGGCAAAAGTTTCTTATCCGAATCCTCTTTATTCCGGTTATTGCCTCCTTGGCTTATGAATTCCAGCGGGTGACCGCGAAACATCTGGATTCCCCTTTCTTTCGGGCGATGGCGGTACCGGGTATGCTTTTGCAGCGGATGACGACGGCCGAACCCGACGATGACCAGCTGGAGGTAGCGATTGTTTCTTTGAAGAGCGCGATCGGCGCGGATGTTTTGGAGGGGAAATGATGTTGGCGTTGCATCTGTTCTTGGCGCATTCGGTTGCGGATTACTCCTTTACAAACCCCATGAAATTATATGGGGAACGTTCGCCGTTAACCATTCTTAAGCATACGGTTTGGTTCATTCTGGTATTTCTCGCGTTTACCTTCGACACTGTTTTCTCATCGGGGTTTGGCATGGTCCTGTTCGCGGGTTCTCTGATCCTGCACTTCTGCGTCGATTTCCTTCGGATCTCAAAGAAAAACGTCTGGTGGGTTGAAGTTTTTTCCTGGCTTTCTTTCCTCGTTCTCGGCATCATCAGTTCGGCTTTCTTTAGCGGCTCTTATATCACGCCCCCGTTCGCGATGTACCTTGTGGGCATGGTCACGGTATCCGTCATCCCCACTCAAATCTTCAGAATGATCGGGTGGATTCCGAAGAATGACAATGAGTCGGAAGGCATTTCCGAACGTTTAGCCATCTTTATTTTCATTTTAGCGCTGAATTGGCTGTTGGCTTTGGTATCGATAGGATGCGCGGTGCTGTACCGTCTGATATTCAAGAAAAAAAACCATCCGCTCTGGTTAATCAGTCCGGCGCTCGGGATAGCCGTTTCTCTTCTTTTCCGCTGGATCATCTATGGGGCTTTCTAATTTCGCTCGAATCTTGAGGGTTTCTGATTTTCGTGTGACCATGTTATAATTATCCGTCGGGTATCGGAATGGAGACTTCCTCGGAGGAGATACGGGTGAAAAAACGAGCGCTACTCATATTCTTTCTTTCATTTTTCGTCGTCATCTGGGGAATCAGTTTTGATGAATCCCTTGAGAGATTCGAAGAATGGATTGCGCAGCCCCAGGATCAGTCCAACCAGATCTTCGAAGCGATCAATGATATCTCCGTTTACCGCAAATACCGCTTGGCCATGATCGGCCCTATTCGTGATGATGAACGATTTTACGATGTAAACAAACTCCTTGAACTGGTTTTCGACAATATCAAAACCGGAGATATCAATGAGGATTTATCTCTGGCAGCCTATCTGGCCTATTTGTCCGCATCCCTGTTCAACGGGGACCTGACGGTCGGAGGTTTAAACAGTTTCGCCCCTTACTATACGACTTATAGCCAAGCGAATACCCAGTTACGCGATACTGCGGTCCAATACTTTTCTCATTGGATTGGATACGGGGTAGGAATCGTCAATTTGCCTCCCGACGAGCGTTTTTCGATCGATCCTCCCGCGAAAGCGCTGCGAACGAGATTGCGGTATGCTTTTACACCCGATTCGGTAATCTTTCCGCTCTTATCTTCGGGTTTTACACCAGACACGGAAACGAGTTTGAAACAAGCGGTCGACCGGGTAAAAACCGAAACCGCCAAATCGATATCGGACCAAGATCTAGACCGGTTGATCAAGAGGCAAGCGCAAATTGTCGGCTCTCCGGTCTATACGACGCTGTTGCCCGACCAAACGGAGTTCGCAAAAGCCTTTGTGGAAAAAACTCCTAAGGTCGTGAACCTTTGGTCTTTTCGGTTTTTAGCGTACGGGTTGGTTCTCCTCGCCCTGTTGGTTATTAAAAAGTGGCGTTTTCCGGTCTTGACGCTCCTCATCGTCTTCGAAGCCATTGTGCAATATTATACTCACGGATACCTCTTCTCCGATTCAGAAGCTTTTATTTATGGACTCCTGACCTTTTCTCTCTTGAGTTTTTCTCTGATTCTGTGGTTGTCCAGAGTCTTTAATAAAAAAAAGCGAGGGGGGATGGAATGGGTCAACCTTTCGATGTATCTGGCGATGGGTGTTCTCTGGTTTTTCCCTTATTGGATTTCTCCGGAACCGCTGAGGATGGATCGCCAAGAAACCTTTTATCAGTCCGCCGTGTATGAGGTGCTGAAAGAAGAGCTTTTCGAGTGGAAACGTGGTTTCTACGAGGAGCCCTTCAACGATTACCTGATTAGTCGGGAAGCGACGACCCGGTACGCTGAGATCATAGATAAACGTTTGGAAAAGGCGATGCCGTTTTCTGGAATACAACTGCGGCGGGATACGGAATCCTACTTGACGAGCAAGTGGAAATCCTCCCGATTCCAGCCTTTGGAACCGGTTGTGATGCAGTCTTACGCTACCCAAGTCGATTCTGATTTTATCAGTCCGGATTTTTATCTCTTTCAGTCGATCGAAGGGAGCTATGCGCTCCTGCTCATTACACTGGCCACGGCCGCCTTAATCGTATTTAGACCCGGGAAGCGCTTTTTTATGGTCCTCTACGTTGCCGCTTGGATTCCTTTTTTTGTACAACTTTTTAGAACCGATATCCATCTGTTGGTTGAAAGAGGGTACCCATTGCTCCCTCTAACGGAAAACCATCCCGGAATGTTCGTATTAGTTCTTGCCATAACATGTTTTCTGTTTTCTGTCTATCTTAGCTGGAAAACATATCAAAAGGAGGGAAAGAAACAATGAAAAGAGTGTTGGTACTCGCGCTGGTTCTTCTCGTCTCAACCATGTTTTTTGGGAATTTTATCGTAACGATGGTCACCGATACGGGTGGTCTCGGAGACCAATCCTTTAACGACGGTACCTGGGCCGGTGTCAAAACGGCAGAAGAGGAGTTAGGCATTACCGCGAAGGTGGTTCAGTCCTACGAACAGGCGGACTATGTGCCGAACCTGTCAAATGCGGCGAAAGAGTCAAAAGTTGTCATCGCCGTCGGATTTATGATGGAAGACGCGCTGAAACAAGTGGCTCCTCAATACCCGAATGTTTATTTTGTTGGTATCGATATTTCGGAAACGGGTATTCCGAATGTGAAGACTTACACCTTCAAAGAACACGAATGCGCCTTTTTAGCCGGAATTTTGGCGGCCGCGATGACCGAGACCGATGTGCTCGGATTTATCGGCGGGATACCGATTCCTCCGGTCCAACGCTTCGAATGGGGATACCGGGCGGGAGTCATCATGTGGAACGACTTGTTCAATGACGATGTGCAAGTGTTGATTGGCTACACCCAAAGCTTCACCGATTCTCAAAAAGGCAAAACGATGACCGAAGCGCAGTATTCTCAAGGCGCCGATATCGTTTTCGCCGCGGCCGGTCTTTGCGGCTTGGGAACTTTTGAAGCGGCGAAATCTGCCGGAGAAGGGTTCTATGCGATTGGTGTGGACGTCGATCAGGACCATTTAGCTCCTGGCCGAATCTTGACCTCTGCGATGAAAGGTGTCAATATGGCCTCTTACTATGCCGTAAAAGACGCTTATGAAGGATTTTTCGAAGGTGGGCATGAAAACCTCGGTTTAGTAGAGGGCGGCGCCACATTGAGTGAAATGAAGTATACCCGCGATATTATCCCCGCGTGGGTTCTTGTGATGCTGAAAGGTTTGGAAACGATGGCCATCGAAGGCGAATTTGTCGTACCCGACAGCGAAGCCGGCGTCGAGGCGTTTTTACAGTAAGTAACCCAAAAATCGTCAGGGATCCGGATGCGGTGGGTCTTATCCGGATCCCTTTTTGAGTGATCGGAGGTTAGATGCCTTTTCATATCCCGGAACCATCGGAATACACGCAATTCGCTGTTGTTATGAAAGGGATTGTTAAGCAGTTCCCATCGGTGTTGGCGAACGATCATGTGGACTTGTATGCCAAAGAGGGAGAGATCCATGCGATCGTCGGAGAAAACGGGGCAGGAAAATCGACCTTGATGAATCTATTATATGGCCTCTACACGCCTGATGCGGGAAAAGTGTATATTCGCGGCAAAGAAACCCTCATTAAAGGACCCGCGGAAGCGATTAAAGCTGGAATAGGGATGGTTCACCAGCATTTTATGCTCGTAGGGCCGCTCACGGTAGCCGAAAACATTGTTCTCGGAGAAGAACCCCTCAATTCGTGGCGTTTTTTTGATTTGAAAGCGGCAAAAAAACGGGTACGCGAACTGTCCGAAACCTACGGGCTTCACGTAGATGTGGATCGGCGCATAGAGGATATTCCGGTAGGTACCCAACAAAGAGTGGAGATTCTCAAAACGTTGTATCGGGGCGCCAATATTCTCGTTCTGGACGAACCGACAGCCGTGCTCACACCGCAGGAGGCGGACGAGTTGTTCGTGGTTCTGCGGAAATTGACAGAAAAAGGGAAAACGATCATCTTCATTACACATAAATTGAACGAGGTCATGGCCATTTCCGACAACGTTACGGTGATGCGACTCGGAAAAGTGACCGGCCGCCTGCCGATAACAGAAACCTCTCCACGGCAACTCGCAAATATGATGGTCGGGCGCGAAGTCCTGTTGAGGGTCGAAAAGAAAGAGAAAGAAGCGGGAGAAGCCGTTCTCGCGGTCAGCGGGCTGCATGTCAGGGATAATCGCGGATTAGAGGCCGTTAAGGATATTTCGTTCACCGTTCATCGCGGAGAAATCTTAGGAATAGCCGGCGTTGCGGGCAATGGCCAGACAGAATTGATAGAAGCGATTGCGGGTCTTCGGAAAAAAGAAAAAGGAAAAGTCGAGCTGTGCTCCGAAGACGTTACGCACGCGGCCCCGCGGGATATCCGTGAACTGGGGCTTTCCCATATACCGGAAGATCGTTACAAGCACGGGATGGTAAAGGAATTTCCTGTCTATTACAATGTACTCTTGGGAAGGCATTATTTGGCACCCTTCAGTAAAAACGGGTTTCTGAGGCATAAACAAGTGTACGAACGCGCGAAGTTCCTGGTCAATCAATTTGATGTTCGCCCCAGGAGTATCCTGATGCTGGCGGAAAATCTTTCCGGGGGAAATCAACAAAAAATGGTCGTTGGAAGGGAGATAGACTATCAACCGAAATGTATGTTGGTGGCGCAACCGACGCGGGGTTTAGATATCGGTGCGATTGAATACATCCATCAAACCCTAGTCGGTTTGAGGGATGCCGGCGTTGGAATCCTGCTAGTTTCGATGGAATTGGAAGAAATCTTTTCATTAAGCGATCGGATCTTGATTATGTATGAGGGGGAGTTTACGGGAGAAGCAAAACCCGCGGACATCACCTTGGAGGAGATTGGATTGGCAATGGCTGGAACCCCGCTTGAAGAAGTGCGAAAAGCGGAAACCGAGGGATCGGAAAAGAGCGGGCCCACGAAAGTGGAATCGTGACGAGGGGCGACTATGAGTAAAGGTTGGCAACGGATTTTTGTTCCATTGATGGCGGTCGTTATTGCTTTAGCGATTGCTTCCATCATCATCCTGTTCATCGCCGGAGTCTCCGGCCCATCCACCGGCAATCCCTGGAACGATTTTTGGAATCAGATCGGAGAACGTTTTTCGTTTTTAGGCCGCGCCTTTCAAGCCATGTTCGAAGGCGCGTTCGGAAGCCAATTCGCTTGGATGAACACGATTATCCGCATGACTCCGTTGATACTAACCGGTCTGGCTGTGGGATTCGGTTTCCGCGCAGGCGTTTTCAATATCGGTGCGGAAGGCCAAATGGCTATGGGCGCCTTGATGGCGACGGTCGTCGCGGTAAATATGCCGGGAGTCCCGATGTTCGTAACGATTCCGATCTGTATGCTCACGGGTATGTTGGCCGGCGGTGTATGGGCTGGGATTGCGGGCTTCCTGAAGGCAAAAACCGGGGCGCATGAGGTCATCAGCACCATTATGTTGAACTGGATTGCGAGCAACATAACCAACTGGGCAGTCACCGCGCCTTTTTCAACCGGAAGTGGTACTCCGAAAAGCCCCGAGATCGCCGTAACGGCCAAACTACCGATTTTATACAGCATTGAAGCGACTTTTCTATCTTACGGCATTATCGTCGCCATTCTCGCAGCCCTGGTGATGTATATCATCCTCTACAAAACCTCGATGGGGTACGAGGTCAAAGCGGTTGGATTCAACCCTTATGCTGCCGAGTACGGCGGGATACGAGTCTCAAAGAACATTATCATGACGATGGCGATCAGCGGCGCCCTGGCTGGCCTTGCCGGTACATTAGAGTCTTTGGGTCTATATTATCGGTTTTACGGCACATTGACCTCTGGGAAGGGATTCGACGGGATCTCTATCGCCTTGATCGGCCAAAACCATCCTTTGGGCATCATTTTTGCCTCGATGCTGATTTCCGGACTTAGAACCGGATCGAATCAAATGCAGTTTATCGGAGTACCCAAACACATCGTGACCATCATCCAATCGATCATCATCTTTTTAGTGGCGGCCGAACGCATCGTACGGACGATATTAGGGTGGGATCGAAAGAAGAAGGTGAAGGATGGACTGGCTAAGAGCGCTTCTTGATACCGTCTCGAATCCGGTTTTTTATAAATTGACGCTCAGCTCGGCAACCCCGCTGCTCTTTGCCGCTTTAGGCGGATTGTACAGCGAAAAAACCGGTGTTACCAATATCGCCCTTGAGGGTATTATGCTTTTGGGCGCTTTCTTTGGAATCGTCGGTTCCGCCTTTACTGGTAATCCGTGGATAGGCGTTCTGTTGGCAATGGTTGCAGGCATCGGAATCGCGTCATTGCATGCGTGGGCCAGCATTCGGTTTTGCGCGAACCAAATTGTGAGCGCGACGGCGCTTATCTTGTTAGCCCAAGGGCTAACCGGTTTTTTACTGGAGCCGGTCTTTGGTCAACCTGGTTCCACACCGATCTTCAATCGCGTATCGGAAATCCGTTTATCGTTTTTGGGGAAAGAGACCTTTCTTTACAAGATGATCGGAACACTGAGCCCTTTCGTTTATATCGTTTTCGCTTTAGTGATCGTCACGTGGATCTTGATCAACAAGACGCGGCTGGGTTTGCGTATGCGAGCGGTGGGGGAAAACCCGGAAGCGGCTGACACATTGGGGATCAATGTTTTCAAAATCCGTTATTTCGGTGTCATTATGAGCGGGCTGCTGGCCGGACTTGGCGGGGCTTACCTGAGCGTCGGCGAACTGGGCCAGTTCAGCGAAAATATGACAGGTGGAAAAGGGTTTATCGCTTTAGCCGCTCTTATCTTGGGAAATTGGAGCCCGGTCGGGGCGATGTGGGCCAGCCTGTTGTTCGGCGTCGCGCAAGCTCTTAATGAACAACTGCAAAGCAATCCGATTCTTTCCATTCCCTCTACCGCAAAACCATTATTCAATCTGTTGCCCTTCGTGATCACGCTGATCGTGGTCGGTGGGTTTGTTGGCAAAACACGATCGCCGGCCGCCAGCGGTACGCCTTATGAAAAGCGAGGGTAATCCAGTCAAAATGCTTTGTTCTTTGATCGATCGTATGCTTCAAAAAACTTAAGGAGGATGGTTTCATGAAAAAACTCGTATTTGGTATGGTGTGTGCGTTGTTATTGGTCACTTTCGCCTTTGCCGAACCCGTCACCGTAGAATTCTGGCATGCCATGGGAGGCGGACACGGAGAAACCTTAGCCGAGATCGTCAAGCTCTTCAATCAACAGAATGCGGATATGCAGATCAACGCCGTGTATATCGGCAACTATAACGCGTTACAGCAAAAGTTGCTGGCCAGCGTGCAGAGCAACACGCTTCCCGGTTTAGCTCAAGCTTACAGCAATTGGACGGCAAAACTGTTACTCAGCAATATCGTGCAGGATCTGACCCCGATGTTAAACGATCCGGAAATCGGTCTGACGCAGGCAGAATGGGAAGATATTTGGGAACCGTTCCGGAAGATGTGCACCTGGGGCGATAAAGTCTATGCCGTTCCATTTAACAAAAGCATCTACGTGTTCTATTACAATTCCGACGTGTTTGATATGGAAGGACTTGACGCTCCAAAAACGATGGAAGACCTTTATGCGCTATGCCGAATGTTAACCATCGACGAGAATAACGACGGTACCGTTGACCAATACGCTTTTGGTTATCGAACCACCGTTGACCATTTCTCGGTTTTCTTGTACGCCTTTGGCGGAGAAATCGTTCACGAAAATGAGGACGGATCCTATGTCGTGAAGATTAATAGCCAGGAAGCCAGAAAAACTTTGACGTTTATGAAAAGGTTAAAGGATGAAAACCTTGCGCTCGTTCAGGGTGGATATTTAGACGCCCCATTCGGAGAGGGTTTCGTCGCATCCTTCATCGAAACGATCGCGAGTAAGCCTTATGTCGAAAGCGGCTCTAAAGGAAAGCACGATTGGAATTGGACCGCTCTCCCCTTCGACGCCAAACTCAACCCGCCTTTCGCCGGAACGGATGTCATCATGTTCAATACGATTCCAGAAGAGCAAAAGAAAGTGGCTTGGGAATTTTTGAAATTCCTCAGCAGTTCGAAAGTGACGACCTTCTGGTCTCTCAAAACTGGTTACGTTCCTGTTAGAAAGAGCGCGTTGGAAACATCGGAATGGAAGATTTTCGTGAAGATGGATCCCAAAGCGGGAATCCCGGTGCAGTTCATCGATCAAGGTTATTCCGATCCGAAACCGGCGACCTGGAACGAAATCAGAAACTCCGTGACGAATATGCTCAACAACGTTCTATTTGACAAATGGACGATCGAAGAAGGATTGGCCTGGGCAGAAAAAGAGATTTCCAACTACCTCGCGCAGTAATATAAGCTTTTTTCGTCCGAACACACTACCGAAAGCATGCCCGGCGATGGGCATGCTTTTTTGTCATATCCGAAGTGAATCAAGGGGATGAAATGATGCATCCAAAGAGTGAAAGCAGCCAAGCGAACCGTCGAACAGCCTCAAAAAAAGAAGCGTTGAAAGTAATCCTTCCAGCCGTTCTCCTGATGGGTGTCTTAGCGATCGGATTACTCGTATACACGAATGAACAAGCGAGTTTAATCGCCCGGGAAAAGCGCGCGATCTCCGAAATCATAGACTTTAAACAAGAACATATCATCGACTGGTATAAGGATCGATTGGATGCTCGGCGGGTTCTTTGCGAAGAAGACTCGATCGCGAAAACGATAAGTGATTGGTTTCAGTCCGAGAAGTTATCGCTGGAAGAGAATATGATTTCTCGTCTGGAGACCTATTCCGGCATCAGGGATGTGGCCGATATCCTTTTTGTTAACCAGGGAAAAGAATTGTTGTTCAGTATAAAAAACACCCTGAGCGTATTGGGGGAAGAAACGCTGCGGGCGCTTGAGGATTGCGTCGTCCAAGAAACGACGCAGGTCTCCGATCTCTTCGTCTCCGCGTCGGGGATTCTGTACCAGGATCATATCGTTCCCATTTTTTCTGACTTTGCGGGTGATCAGCATATAAGCGGCTTCCAAATCGTGCGCTTCGAATTGGCGTCGCTGATACCCTACCTCCTGCGCTGGAATCGAGAGGAAACGACAGTAGATTTCTACTTCATCGAGAAGGCGGATAGCGTTTATCGCGCCATTAAGCTGGATAAAGAACACCAAACCGCCGCCTATATCGGGGAAATCGGTTCCGGAGATTCCCGGTATGGAATAATCGAGAAAGTTTTGGCCGAGGATTCCGTCGTATCCGGAAAAGATGAGTTCGGTTTACCTTTTTTTTGGGCCGCGAAGAGGATCCCCGATTCCGAGTGGCGCTTTTTCGCGAAGATTACCGCCATGGACTTTCAAAATCGAATCTGGAACGACTCTTTATTGACACTATTATTCTGGGTCATCGTGTGCATCTTAATCCTGACGATCGTTCTCTATCTCGGTCAAAAAAAAGAAAAGGAGCAGATGCGGCTGTTCCATGAAAATGAAAAGAGAATATACAAGTTGAAGACACGATATGAAATGCTGATTCGAAATGCCAATGAGAGTGTACTCATCACGGATACTGACCTTCGGATCCATGAAGCGAACGAGCGCACCGACAAGATGTACGGCTACGAACAGTCAGAGTGGCCGGGTATGCCACTCGAAACCCTGTTCGCTTCGGGGCCGGAAAAAGACGAGATTCTTCCCAGAATAAAAGAGGCGAAAACCGCGGAGTCCATCGAAGCAATCCATGTGGACAAATCGGGCGTGCGATTTCCGGTGGAACTGAGTGTCCAGCTGATCGAATTAGACGGAGAGCGGTACCGTACGATTATGATCCGGGACGTACGAGAGAGAAAACTTGCGGAACAGCTTTTAAGAGAGAGTGAGGAACGGTTTCATTCCCTGTTCGATAACCTCGCGGAAGGGGTGGTGTTACACGAACTCGTTTTGGATGAAAGCGGTCGTCCAATCGATTTTCAGATTGTGGACATCAATCCGCAATATGAGAGATGGATGGGAGTTAAGAAAGAAGACATCATCGGCAAACTGGCAACTCAGGCGTTTGGAATTTCTGCCCCCCCCCATCTGGAAGAGTACCTGAATAACATCGGGAAGGGTCAAACGAAACATATCGAACAATACATCCCCGCTTCGGGCAAAACCTTCGAAATCTACGCGGTTCCCTGGCGAAAATCCGGGTTCGCCACCATCTTTTGCGATATCACCGAGCGGAAAAAAGCGGATGAAGCGTTGCTTAACTCCCAGAAAGAATTGACCGCGACGAACATCAAGTTGCGGCAGTCGATAAAGAACACGAAAGAGTTGGCAACGCGCGCGCAAGCGGCGAATGTTGCAAAGGGAAGTTTTTTGGCCAACCTGAGTCACGAACTACGCACCCCCCTCAACGGGGTGATCGGCATTACTGGCTTGTTAATGGATACGGCATTGACTCCGGAACAGCAGGAGTACGCCCAGATCATCCGCTCAAGCGGAGAGGTATTATTATCTCTTATCAACGAGATCTTGGATTACTCAAAGATCGAAGCCGAAAAGCTCAATCTCGAGATGATCTCTTTTAACCTTCGCCGTTTGGTCGAAGAAACGGTGGATTACCTCTCCTTACCTGCGCAAAAAAAGAATCTGGAATTGTTGACTATGGTCGATCCTCGTATCCCCGAAACGTTGGAAGGGGATCCGGGGCGCCTACGGCAGATCCTTTCCAATCTCGCGGATAATGCCGTGAAGTTCACACCATTTGGGGAAGTTCAGATTACTGTGACATGCGAGAAAGAAACAGAGGTAGATATGACGATTAAGTTTAGCGTCAAAGATACCGGCATCGGGATCCCCACGAGCAAACGAGATCTGTTGTTCTCTCCTTTTGTTCAGTTGGATAGCTCTACTACACGCAAGTTCGGGGGAACGGGTTTGGGACTGGCGATCGCCAAACACTTAACCGAGATGATGGACGGAAAGATCGGTGTCGAATCAGAGATCGGGAGAGGATCCACCTTCTGGTTTACTGCGCGTTTCAATAAGGCAAGCGGATCAGTAGGCTCGGAAAAGCCGCTGTTGCCGGAATTCCCGAATGCCACTGTTTTGGTCATCGATGATCACAGGAGTAGTCGCGATATGCTCAAGACCTTATTGGAGCGGTTCGGTATCCGGTCTTTGGAGGCCGAAAACGGATTGGAAGCCTTAGATTTGCTGCAGAAAGAGTACCAGTCCGGAAAACGGATCGATATCGCGCTGATCGACTCTTTGATGCCGATTATGGACGGCATGCAGCTGGGCAAACGGATTAAATCGCGGATAGAATGGCAAACCACGAAGGTCGTTCTGATGCTTTCCGGAAGGGTAAAAGAATCGGCTGAGACGACAGAAATGGGCGAATTCGACGGCGTATTATCTAAACCGATTTATGAATCGCAATTATCCGACCTGTTGCGAACGATGCTGGGAGAGGTTTCAGAGCAACAAACGGCGTTTGAGAAAGAAACCTCCCGCCGAAGCAAATCGGAAAAAGCGGCGATCCGAAACAGATATAAGGTTTTAATTGCGGAGGATAACATTACGAATCAGTTGGTCGCGGTGCGTATGTGTGAAAAGCTGGGTTTCCGCGTTGAAGCTGTAGCGGATGGTAGAGAAGCCATTCAGGCCCTGAACCATATTCCTTATGATTTTGTTCTGATGGATTGCCAGATGCCCGAAATGGACGGTTTTGAAGCCACTCGAAAGATCCGGAGCGGTTATGCCGGAGAGACCAACACGACCATTCCGATTATCGCAATGACCGCATACGCTCTAAAAGGAGATCGGGAGAAATGCATTGAATCGGGTATGAATGCTTACATATCCAAACCGGTTCAGTTGGAAGAACTGGAAAGCGTATTAGATAAAGCTCTGGAATTGGATTTTTACGCTAAAGCCACCATCAGTTCCCATCAGCCGAAGGATGAGAACGCCCAAACTCACGTCTACGACGAAAAGGAATTTCTCGACCGCTTAGGCGGTGATCGGGAAACTGCGAACGAACTGTTATCCCTCTTTTTGGCCGATATTCCGAAACAGCTCGCAACCCTCGGACAAGCCCTGGACCAAAAGGACCTCGAAACCGCTTTTCATATGGCTCACCGAATTCACGGAGCGAGCATGAACGTGAGCGCGATCGGGATGAGAAAAGCCGCGAGAGCCTTGGAAACGGCATTGCGCGAAAACCGACTGGCAATGATAAGTGAGTTATTCAGCGGATTGAAAAAGGCGCTCGAGAGCTTTCAAACCCTTTTCGAATCGCGGGAACAAGGGGAATCGCTGGGACTTTGAAGGGTCATAAAAAGGGGTTTAGAGACTGATGCGAATTTTTACCCTCGAAAAAAGGAGAAGATACCGATGCGCAAAGCGTTCACGCTGGCGATCTTTCTTTTTTTCTGCTTCTTGACCTCATTATTCTCCGTTCAAGTGGTTTTCATCATACCTGGAATCATGGGCAGCACGATGGCCGACAGTCTTTCGGTTATCCCCAGATTGCCGAAGCCTCCCGTTTCCCCGGCGCAATGCCCGCCGATCAATACGCTCAAAGTACACGATCCTTACGGAGCGGTTGGATGGACGTGGCTTGTCGACCGGTTGTCAGAAGACCCGAACAAACAAATTTACGAAATCCCATATGATTGGCGGCAAACGCTTGATACCATATGGAGGCAATACATCAAACCGGAGATCGATCGGCGGAAACTTTTGGATGATGAACGGAAGGTAGATATCATTGCGCACAGTATGGGGGGATTAGCCGTTCGGGCTTATATTCAAAGCGAAGCTTATGAAGAGGACATCCGTCGATTGATTATGATCGGCACCCCGAATGAAGGCTATCCGGGTATCTACCTGATGCTGGAAAAAGGTGAACTGCGAGAGAATAAAAAAATCCCGAAGATCTTCGAGGTGAAAAATCTAATTTCCGCGATGCTGGATCACATTCAACTCAAAGAGTCGATAGTTTTTGAGCAGATATTGAAGGGATGGGCATTTTTATCTCCAGAAGCCGACCTTTTAGCTTCGGGGACGGTCATTACTAAAACCGAAACCGGGTATCGCTTTCAACACGGTGAAAACCATCTTTTCTTACGCGACGAAGATATCGCCCGAGAGATTAAAAGAATCTTTCCTTCTCTCTTTTCCCTTCTTCCAATCTATCCGTTTCTTAAGAGCACAATCGGCTATACCGATTACGTCGGTCAGCAACCCAACGAGCTCCTCGACCTAAACGGACAGGCCGGAATGAAGTTATGGGCCTCTCGCGCAGGGTTCAAGCCGCATCAGATACACGTTACCCTCTTCCTTTCGGACAACGGTCAAAATCGAACGCTGCGCGCGATATCTCCCGCCGACTCCGAACGGGAATACGGATCGGGCGACGGAACCGTGTTGGACACTTTCTACGGCGCGTCGCATTTTATTAAAGCTTTCTCAGAGAGCGTTACGATTATTCGGGGACAATATGGAGATCATATGGGCTTACCGGGAAATGAAGCCATACAGCAAAAAATAATCGCTCTTCTTTCCACTCCTTAGAGACGATCCAACGTTCCTATAAAAACTTGAGGCTGAAAGCATGGAGAACGAAAACTTAATAATTTCCGACCGGCGCAATATACAAGACAAACTCCTCCGATCCGTCTAAGTTCAACAACTGGTCTGCCTTCTCCTGGTCGTAAGCTCCGATGGCGCAAGTCCCCAACCCAAGGGCTTCACACGCGATGTATAGGTTTTGACATACGTGACCGGCATCCAACGCGATCACTTTATGAGAAATATAGGCATATCGCCATTCGGTGCGATACGGCAGAACGCTCCAAAAAAAGGTAACGGGTGCCAGGCCACAGAACCGCTGATAGGCGCACGCTTCTATCGTTTCGTTGGAGAAATCCCCCGGTTTTAGAAACGCTAACGTATTCTCCAGCGGTAGATACCGATAGATGCCTTTTTCAAGGCCGGTGACATTCCGAACGACCAGGTAGGTTTCGAAAGGATGACGGGCGCCAGCGGAAGGGGTCGTTCGCAACGAAGCTTTTCCGTTTTTCACCGGTACTACTTTCCGAACGCCTTGTGTCGCCCATAAGAGGAAAGCGAGCGCCTCCAATTCGAGTGAAGTCTTTTTGAAGACGCGACGGCTGATTCGGTCCTGAAGCACCGACAGAATGTCGGGCTTTTTGAGAATGTCGTGTGAGAATTCCGGCAGCGGAATTTGAAGAACATCCGTAGATATCGGTTTTTCTACGGGAAGACAGGGTTTGGCCAACTCCTGGTCGGTTTGATAGTCTTCTGGAGTTGACTCCTCGGGGAGATGCTTTAAAAAATCCCGATATACACGATAGTCGGGGTGTAGGGGTTCGTAGATCCGTTCGAACAAAGTGACCACTCCTTTATTATCAGTATCCTTAGCATTCAATCACGCCGGAGCCGATGACGATACCCTCGTCATCGTATAGAACGGCTGTTTGGCCGGGAGTAACGGCGAAGACCGCGCGAGAAAAAGACAGTCTATAACGGTCACCCTCTAAGCAGGAGACTCGAACGGTTTCCTCTTTCGATTTTTTCCTGATGAGGCAGCGGTACTCCCGGTCCTGTAGCGGGACAAACCAATTCGTTTCTGAGATTGTGGCGGTAGTCTTCATCACGTAATCAAAAGGAGCCACGAAAAGACGGTTCGCGGAGGCATCGATTTCGTAAACGAAGAGTTTTTCGGAAAGCGCGTGGAAGAATTGCATTTTCGTCCGTTGGCCAATCGTGTAGTTTTGGTAACCGGAATGTGTGCCGATCCGATTACGGTATTGGTCAAAGATATCTCCGGGTTTCGCGGGCGCTCCCCTGGAGGCGAGGAACTCTTGGTAAGAGTTGCCGGGAATAAAGCAGATCTCCTGGCTGTCTTTTTTCTCGGAGAAAGAAAACCCCAGCTTTTGGGCAATTTCTCTTACCTCACGCTTCAGGAGGGATCCTAAGGGAAAAGCCAACATCGGTAAACACTCCCTCCGGATCGAAGAGAGAAAATAAGATTGATCCTTCGAAACATCGGCTCCTTTTCGAAGAACATGGGCCGCGTACTTCGGAGAGTATTCGCAGCGGATATAGTGGCCCGTACTCAGTCGATCTGCGCCGTGTCTTTCAGCCAGTTCTATAGCCTTCCCAAATTTTAACAGCCGATTGCAACGGATGCAGGGGTTCGGCGTTGTCCCGCGACAGTAACTGTCCGCAAAGTGCCGGATGATCATCTCCTCGAAGTCTGCGGAGACGTTAAGGCAGATGAAATCGTCCAGTCTTAACTCTGCCGCATGCCTCTCGGCTTCCAAAGCATCGCGAGTCATATAAGCCCGACCGCTTTTGTCTTTGTCCATTTGTTCGGACTTCGCGCCTATCGTGATGAAATGGAGGCCGATGACCGTGTGTCCAGCGGCTTTTAGGAGATACGCAGATACGGCGCTGTCGATACCGTTGCTCAAGAGCGCGAGGTATTTCATCTTTTCACCCGATTTTAAAAATCCCTAACACCTCTATTGTACCTTAAAAGCCTTCAAAGGATATGTTTCCTGTTCAGGAGTCCGCATAATTCAAGCTCAAGCGTGGTATAATTATCTCGTTAAAACGTTGTTTCGCAGGTGAAAAGATGAAGATAAGAGAAAAAGTAAAACCGAAAGTGCTTCGGTTGGGTGATACGGTCGGAATCGTCGCCCCCGCCAGCCCTCTATACAATAAAAGCGATCTGGTGCGGGGCGCCGAGACCCTTGAGCAGATGGGTTACAAACCGCTATTTGGGAAAACGGTCTATAAGCGGAGAGAGTATCTTGCCGGAACTGATCAGGAACGCGCGGCCGACATCAACGCGATGTTCGCGAACAAAAAAGTAGACGCCATCTTCGTAACCCAAGGAGGATACGGCTCCGCTCGGATTTTAAAATACCTGGACTTTTCCGTCATACGCAAAAACCCGAAAATCTTTATGGGATTTAGCGATATTTCGATCCTGCATTTGGCGATACAGAAGAAAACAAGATTGGTCACCTTTCACGGTCCCGGAATGGCAGGGTTCAACGATACCGAGTTAACCGATTATCGCAAAGAATATCTGCTGAAAGCCTTAACCACGGTCGTCCCGATCGGCGAGATTCGTCCGACAAGCCCAAGACAATATATCCACTCGATCTATCCCGGACAGGTCGAGGCGGAGATCGTCGGGGGAAATCTTTCCTTGATCTGCTCAACGCTGGGGACGCCTTGGGAGATCGATACCAAAGGGAAAATATTGTTCTTCGAAGAGATTGATACGGAACCTTGGATGATCGACCATCTGTTAACGCACCTGAACAATGCGGGGAAACTGGATGAACTGGCGGGTGTCGTCGTCGGAGAATGCATTAATTGTATTCCCTATTCCCACCATCCGGGTTTTCCAGTAACCTTTAGTTTGGAAGACATCTTGACCGAATTTTTAGAACCTTTAAAAAAACCCGCTATATACGGACTGCCGATGGGGCATTCGAAAGATATGGCAACCTTTCCGCTCGGCTGTCGGGCATTTTTGGATGCCGATGAAAAGAAGCTCTTTATCACCGAGAACGGTGTCATCGAACAAAATCAAACAATCGTAGCATCATAAATCCTTAAGAGGAGGGGACGATATGTTCGTATTACCATCTTTCCGTTTTTCTAAGAAATTAGGATTAATCCTTTTAATTACGCTTCTTGCCGTTTCGGCGTTTTCGACCGTGTTAAAGGTGGGTTGGACGGTAGAACCTGACAGCGTTAGCCCTTTTATTGCCTATAATCTGCCGGCGGCTGAGGTTTTTCTATTGCTGTATGATCCGCTGGTCGCTCTGAACGATCAGGAGGAACCTGTCGGGAAGATCGCCGAAACTTGGGAGCTCAGCGAGGATCAATTGACGTGGACCTTTAACCTTCACGAAGGGATTCGATGGCATGACGGCGAGCCTTTGACGGCCGAAGACGTGAAGTTCACTTACGAATTGTTTATCAATACCGGTCTCGGGTTGTTTTCCGGCTTTCTTAACGGAATCGAGTCGATCGAATGCCCGGATGATTTCACTGTCATGATTCATACCGCGGAACCGAAAGCGAATATGCTGATGGGCAATACACCTATACTTCCGAAGCATATATGGGAAACGGTGGCCGAAGAAGATTTGGAGCTTTGGGAGAATGAACCCGCCGTCGGATCGGGCGCCTTCGCCTTCCTTGAATGGCGAAAAGGTGAGTATCTTCGCTTGAAAGCTAATGCGGACTATTTTTTTGACAAACCGAAAGTAGAGGAAGTCGTATTCATCCTATTCGCCAATAACGATACCTTAGCGCAGGCGTTGAAGACGGGTGAGATCAGCGCGGCAGTGAACATAAACCCGATGCAACTTCCACAGCTCTCTCAATCCCCGAATTTGTTGGCGGTTTCTTCACCCGGGTATGGCTTCACCCAGTTAGCATTCAATTGTTGGGAAAGCGAGGACTCAAAAGGCCATCCCGCTTTATTGGACAAGCGCGTCCGGCAAGCGATCGATTGGGCCCTCGATAAACAAGCAATTCTGGATATGACCTATCTTGGTCAGGGCGAGGTCGGAACCACGTTGATTCCCCCGATCCTCCAAAAATGGCATTATAAACCGGGCGATTCGGAGCTTCGGGTCTATAATCCTGAAAAAGCCAACGCGTTGTTGGATGCTGCCGGATACCCGATGGGAAATCGAAAGATACGGGTCGACTCTCAGGGTAACGAACTTAATTTTCGGCTCTATTTGCGTTCCTCCAATACACAGGAGATTAAAGCCGGGCAAATGATTAAAAAGTATCTTCAGGCGGTTGGGATAGAAGTGAGTATCGAAACCGTCGATGACGGTTTGCTGATGGATCTCATCTACGCCGATGCCGAATTTGATATGTTCATCTGGGGTTGGGGGACAGATGTGGATCCCACGACGATATTGAACGTGATGTCGACGAACGAAATCTTCGGGTTGAGCGATTGCTTCTACTCAAACGAGGAATACGACCGTTTGCTCTCACTGCAAGCCTCTCAGATGGATGTTACACAGAGACAGGAAACGGTGTTCGCCATGCAAAGGATTCTTTACGAAGACAGTCCGTATGCCATCCTGTTCTATGACAATGAATTCCAAGCGGTGAGAACGGATCTTTTCTCGGGATGGAAACGGATTCCTGAAAAAGGCGCGTTCTTCTTCACGATCAACGCGAACAATTACGTGACTGTAACTCCGAAATAAGGCCGGAACGGGCGAAAGCCGTTCCTGAGGGGTGTTGTATTTCGTGTCGTCGCGTTACTTAGGCAACAAAATCGCTCAAGCTTTGATCACCATATTTATCGTGTTGTGCATTAACTTCTTTTTATTCCGCATTATGCCCGGGGATCCATTGTCTATGTTGATGAGAAATCCCCGGGCTTCTCAGCAGGCGATACAGAAGGCCAAAGAATTTTACGGGTTGGACCAATCGTTACCAGTGCAATTTGGACGATATTTACAAGATCTTCTGAAGTTGGACTTTGGCGTTTCTTTCATGTTTAAAAAACCCGTAACAGAAGTTATCGGCGGAAAAGTAGGTCCTACGCTGCTCTTGCTGGGAGTTTCCGAAATCATGGCCATCGTTCTGGGCATCTATTTAGGGATCGTGGCCGCGTCGCATCGAGGGAAGATCGTGGATATCGGCACGATCAGTGTTTCATTGCTTTTATATTCTCTGCCGACCTTCCTATTAGGGATGGTCCTGATTTTGATTTTTAGCGTTTATTGGGGTCTGTTCCCTTCAACGGGGATGGTTACGGCTGCCGCACGGTACGCCACATTATGGCGCCAATTTCTGGACCTGCTTTCCCATCTGTTTCTGCCGGCGATTACGTTAGCTTTAACCTTGATCGGAGAGTATGGCATGCTGATGCGGAGTTCGCTATTAGAGGTGCTCTCTGAAGATTTCATCGTCACCGCGAGAGCGAAAGGCTTGAGGGAGAGAGAGGTTATCAGAAAACATGGTTACCCGAATGCCCTGCTCCCAGTCGTCACAGCGATCTCGATCAATTTGGGCCTCACGATTGCGGGAGCGATTCAAGTGGAAACGGTCTTTTCTTGGCCGGGAATCGGGCGATTGATGTACGATGCGCTAAACAATCGGGATTATCCGCTTCTGCAAGGGATCTTCTTGTTGGTGTGTATCTGCGTTATTGTTGCGAACCTTTTTTCCGATTTGCTCTATATGGTTCTCGATCCAAGGGTGAAAAGCTAGTATGCCGATCGACAAAGTGACAACCTTTCAGCGGGTTAAAAATGCCTTTTCCGTTTTGTATGGGAACAAAACCGGTTTCGCAGGATTTTTGATCTTGTGTTTCTTCCTCTTTATCGCAGTCTTTGGACCTTTTATCAAACCTTACGATATTATGGACTTTGGGGGAGCGGAAGATATCTTGCGGCCGCCTTCGTTCGAACACCTTCTGGGAACGGACGATATGGGCCGCGATATTTTGGGCGGACTCATTGCGGGGTCTCGAATATCGTTGTTGGTGGGCGTGATGGCCACGGTGTTGTCGATGTTTTTGGGAGCCGCCATCGGGCTGGGCGCCGGCTATTTTGGCGGATTCATCGATGCCGTTCTCATGCGCTTAACCGACATCTTCCTGGTGCTCCCTTGGCTTCCGCTGGTTTTGGTTTTGGCCGCGATTCTGGGCGCCAATTTGTGGAATATCATCTTGGTGATCGGGTTAACGAGCTGGGCAGGAACGGCGCGCGTCGTGCGAGCCCAGACGTTGTCTGTCAAAGAACGAACCTATGTGGAAAGAGCGCGTTCTTTAGGTTCCTCAAATCTCCGCGTGATCCTTCGGCATATCTTGCCGAACGTCTTTCCGGTGATTTTCGCCAATACCGTCCTCATTGCGGCCGTAGCGATCCTTTCGGAGACTACATTGAGCTTTTTGGGTTTGGGGGACTCGCTCAACCAAAGCTGGGGGATGATGCTCCATTACGCTTTCGAATGCGGGGCGGCGAGTATTGGCGCCTATTGGTTCCTCTTGCCCCCCGGTATTTGCGTGGTACTTGTCGTTCTCGGTTTTACGTTCCTCGGATATGCTTTGGATGAATGGATCAACCCGCAAATTAGGAAACGATAGGTGGGAAAGGCGGTTTTCTTATGAGCACACCGTTATTGGAGGTTCGGGACCTTAAGACGCACTTCCATACGAAGGAAGGCATCGCTAAAGCGGTTGACGGGATATCCTTTGAAGTATACGAAGGCGCGTCTTTCGGTTTTGTGGGCGAATCAGGATGTGGAAAAACGACGGCCGCTCTATCGATCATAAAGCTTTTGCCCGAAAACGGGAAGATCGAGGGGGGGCAGGTTCTTTTCCGTGGAGAAGACTTGGCCGCCAAATCGGATGAGGAAATCCGATTACGCCGATGGAAGGATATTTCGATTATCTTCCAGGGAGCCATGAACTCCCTGAATCCAGTCATGAAGATCAGCAAACAGATTACCGAAGCGATAAGGTTGCACGAGGACATTTCGATTCCTGAATCGAGAAAGCGGGTAAAAGGACTCTTCACGCAAGTGGGGTTGAATCCGGCGCTGTTGGACCAGTATCCGCACGAATTCAGCGGTGGAATGAAGCAGCGCGTTATGATTGCTCTCGCTTTAGCCTGCAATCCGCTATTGGTTATTGGCGACGAACCGACGACGGCGCTGGATGTCATGGTCCAAGCGCAGATACTCGACTTGCTGGAAGATCTTCGCCGATCGCTGCATTTGGCTACGATTCTCATATCCCACGACCTCTCAGTGATCTTCGACGCGTGTGAGCGCTTGGCAGTGATGTATTCGGGGAAAATCGTAGAAATGGGCAACTCGCGGGAAGTCTATACGCGTCCGGCGCATCCCTATACCCGCAAACTGGTTGCCGCCTTTCCGGACCTGGAGTTGGAGAAACAGAGAAAGACGGGAAAAAGAACCCTTGGCAAATCTATCGCGGGAGACCCGCCCAATCCTTTGGACCGTATCTCTGGATGCAAGTTTCACCCACGGTGTGAGTGGGCAGACAAACGATGTTCCGAAGAAGATCCGGTTTCGATGGAGATCGGAGCCGATCATCACGTTTTCTGTTGGAAGTGGGATAAAATTGGATAACGCATTGGTCACGATACAGAATCTATCGGTCGTCTACACCCTAAAAGCGGGCTTGTCCGGGCTGTTCAAGAAGCGCAAAGGGAGAACCGTCAAAGCGGTCAACGATCTCTCTTTATCCCTTGAAAAAGGCGAAATTCTTTCGCTGGTGGGCGAAAGCGGGAGCGGAAAGACAACCACGGGACGGGCGCTCCTGCGGTTGATCAAAGAAGAGGTAAAAGGGACGATTCGCTTCGAAGGAAAAGACGTGTTCTCCTTGAGCAAGCAAGAATTGAAAGGATTCCGAAAGAAAGCGCAGATGATCTTCCAGGACCCTTATCAAGCCCTCAATCCTCGCAACACGGTTTCTCGGATCGTCGGAGAGTCCTTGGAAATTCATCATCCTGACTTTTCGTGGGAGAAAAAACAAGCGATGATCGCGGAGGCTTTGGAATGGTGCGGATTGAAACCGGTTGAACGGTATTGGAACCGTTATCCGCACGAACTGAGTGGCGGACAAAGACAACGCGTCGCCATTGCTGGGGCGCTGATCCTGAAACCGCAACTGGTTGTCGCAGACGAACCCGTATCCATGCTCGATGCTTCGGTCAGATTAGATATTCTCAGCCTGCTGAACGGTTTGAAGGAAGAGATCGGGGTTACTTGCCTGTTCATCACGCACGATCTGGCTTTGGCTTGGCTGATATCCAACCGGATTGCGGTGATGTTTGCGGGGACCCTTGTCGAATTAGGCTCGGCCGGACTTATCGCGGAAGGGGCTTTGCATCCCTATTCTAAAGCGCTTATCGCGGCTCAGCCTTCGGCGACGTCTTCTAAAGAAAGGAAACGGGTGATACAGGTCGAACGGAAAGAGGATCCCGCAGCCGTGGTGTTCTGCCCCTATTATCGGCGGTGTATGCAAGCGACGGAGCGCTGCGGCAAAGAGTTGCCGCCTCTTTCTGAAATCAATCCCAATCACTTTGTCCGTTGCTTTAATTGCCGACCAAACAGTTGATATGGCTTTCGTTTTTTTTTGCCTCCTTGCTTACTTATGGGGTTCGGTTCCTTTCAGTTACTGGATACCGGCGAAATTGAAGGGTGTCAATGTAACACGGATCGGTTCCGGAAACGTGGGAGCCGGGAACGTCGTCTTCGCGACCAACTTTAAGATCGGGACCCTCTGCTTTGTCTTGGATCTGATAAAAGGATTTTCGGTAGGCTTGGGAATGTTGATCTGGTTTCACTCAGATCCGCTGATGGTGTTGCCGGCGTTCTGCGTCTTATTCGGGCACACCTTCAGCGTCTTCCTTCGTTTCAAGGGAGGCAAAGGTGTCGCCACTTCTTTAGGCGTGATTTTGGCGCACTCGCCGTTGCTCTTCTGCCTTCTTTTAGCTACGGCGATCGGGATCGCGCTGTTGACGAAATACGTCACCCTCGGTACTATAGGCAGCTTCATTCTCTACTCTTCCATCGGGTTCCTGTTTCTTCCGCAACCAACGCTTGTGCTGCTCTGGAGTATGGCGGCTTTCATCGCGGCGATGCATACAGACAACTATCGTCGACTCCTTGCCGGAACGGAATTCCGGTTGAGCGATCGGGAGAAGACTCCCTCTCAGAATCAATCTGACGAGTCCGAAGATCATAAAGCCTAATTATTTCCGGAAGTAGAAATAATTATGTTACAATAGGTATGAGCAAGAATTAGCAACAGAGAATAACTGTCGGAAGAACAGAGGCCTTAGGATGAACGTACTCATACGGAAATACTATTTCTTCTTCATAGCGTTGATCGCGACGTTGGTCGCCGGGTTGCTCTTCCAATATCTGTCTTTTGAGAGACTGCTCCGCGAGAAGTCGATGTCGGTAACGGTATTGACCGCGGAAACGATCGAAAAAACCGTAAGCGGGAAGTTGCGCCAAAACGCTCAAATAATCCTCGATGCGGAGGTTTTTACTGCGGCCGGTAATTGGACGCGAGAAGGTCTGCTCGATTTCTACATACGGCTGATGAAAGAGAACCCGACATTTATGTCGATCTATTATGGTTCCATCGAGAACCAAATGATCAACGGCAGCGGATTTATCCCACCGCCCACCTTTGACCTTCGGCAACGCCCGTGGTACGTGAAAGCGGTGCAGGAAAACAAGCTAATTTTCTCAGAGGCGTTTTTAAACGCGACGAAAGACCAATGGGTCATCACGATTGCCTGCCCCGTTTACGGCCCGGACGGTAAGTTGATGGGCGTAGTCGGCGGGGATGTGATTATACGGAATATTCTGGAATTGGTCTTCGGCCGAGAAGCGGAGGAGGGAAACTACTCTTTTCTGATCGATGGTCAAAACAACATTTTGGCGCATCCGATGATCGACTACGATCTATCGCGACCCTTGAGAAATACGAGCGAGCTTTCGATGAAGATCCAAGAGAGGCTGTCTCACAATGGGTATGAACTGTATACGGCAATATTGGACGGAAAAAAAGGGTACTTGACTTACCAGAAGATAGATGGTACAGACTGGCAAATCGTCACGTTTTTAGGCTTCAACGAATACTTATCCTATGAAACCCAGGTTTTGACGATTTTTTTATTATCCGGTCTCGCTTCTGTGATTATCTTCCTCTTCTTCCTTTGGCTGTCCAAAAAAACAATTCTAACACCTGTAGTAAAGTTGGAATCAGAGATTAGCGCGATAGACGTTGAGAAGTCGAAAGAATACCTGTTGCCCGAAGGGGAAGGCGAGGCTTTCTCTCAGGTTCGTCGATCGATCAACCGGGTGCTGGGAAGAACCAAAGACTACTTCGTGGAACTAGAAAACCACGCGGAAGAGCTGGCTGCCGTCAATGAACAGTTAGAAGCTTCCTTCAATCAGCTGACTCTGACAGAAGAAGAGCTTCGGAGTAAGTTCGAGTTGCTGAAATACAGCGAAGAGCGGCTAGCGCACAGTGAAAGAAAGTATAAGTCCCTGATCACCGAGATGCAACAAGCTTTGGCTCTTTTCGAGATCGTGCGGGACGCCGACAATCAAGCGATCGACACGGTCTTCTTAGAGATCAATAGCGCTTTCGAACGGCTTTTTAATGCGAACCGGCAGCAGGTCCTCGGCCGGGGAATGAAAGCGATCGCCCCGGATTTCGAAGCCAAATGGTTTCTCCAAGTTGGGGAGGAATGTATAGAAAGGGGTTCTGCCAGATACGAACAGTACTTCCCGACGATGGACAAGCATTTCGAAATCTATGTTTTCAGCCCCGAAAAAGAGCAGTTCGCGATTTTAATGACCGATATTTCCGACCGTAAAACCTTTGAGCACGCGCTTTCGGAAAGTGAAAAAACCTTCCGGACTCTGTTTGAGGAGTCTTCTGATCCCGTCGTGATCGTCAAAACATACACTTTTGTCGACTGTAATCGATCGGCGGTAATATTTCTGGGAGAAGAACATAAGGATGCAATCGTCGGAAAGAGCACCTGGGATTTTTCGCCGGCGATGCAGCCGGATGGCCGGTCTTCGAGAGAAGTGGGCGAAGCGATCTTGAAAACGGCGATGACAGATGGTAAGGTAGTTTTCGAGTGGGAACACACGAAAAAGGACGGGACACCCCTATTCGTGGAAGTGATGTTAACCACGATCACGCTGCACGGTGAAACGATGTTCCATTGCTTATGGCGGGACATCGGTCAAAGACGGGCGAATGAAAAAAAGCTGGAGTACTTGAGTTACCACGACCAACTGACGGGTATTTACAACCGCCGGTTTTTTATCGAAGAGATGAAACGGTTGGATGTCAAGCGGAACCTGCCGATCACCTTGATTATGGCGGACGTGAACGGCCTAAAGCTTATCAACGACTCTTTTGGGCACTCGACTGGAGACCGCATGCTTCAGAAGATATCGATGTTGTTAAAGAAAGCTTGCCGAGCCGATGATATTCTTTCTCGAGTCGGAGGTGACGAATTTGTGGTTCTGTTACCCCAAACGAATGCGGAAGAAACGGGGCAGATCATTCACCGGATGCAGCAACTCCTGTCCACTGAAAAAATAAACGACCTCGATCTTTCGGTCTCTTTCGGATATCAAAGCAAAGTTTCTCCGGAAGAAGATATTCACGAAATATTAAAGAAAGCGGAAGAGGTAATGTTGACAAAGAAGCTAAACGAAAGCCCGTTTATGAAAAATCGTTCCGTGAACGTTATATTGGATTCTCTGTACGGTAACTTTGAAGGAGAAGAGAAACACTCCAAGCGGGTGGCGAACATCTCGCGGCTGGTCGGTATCAAACTGGGATTAAACGGGGAAGAGCTGGAAGATCTTGAGAAGGCGGCGCTTTTGCACGATATCGGCAAGATCGCCATCGACAAAAACATTTTGCGGAAGACGGGTCCATTGACGACAGAAGAGCGCGACGAAGTGCGCAGGCACCCGGAAATCGGTTTTCGAATTTTGGCGACAGTTCCTAGTTTGGCCAAATTTGCGGAATACGTTTTGTACCATCATGAATGGTGGAACGGTTCCGGCTATCCCAAGGGGTTGAGGGGAGAACAAATCCCTTTGAAGGCGCGCATAATTTCGGCAGCGGAAGCTTACGATGAAATGACGGGGGAATACGCTTACCGGAAACCGATGACGAAGGAAGAGGCAAAAGAAGAGCTTCTTTTGCACACCGGTTCTCAATTTGATCCTTTAATCGCCACCCGTCTGCTGGAGGCGATCGACGGGGAAATCGTCGTATGATCCGAAAGACCAAAACGCAACGCCCTTGATGAGTCAAAACGTTACATAGGACTATTGACAAAAGGGGAGTAAATCGCTATAATACCGAAGGTTTTGACATGTACGAGCCAGTGTAGCTCAGTCGGCCAGAGCGGCTGATTTGTAATCAGCAGGTCGAGGGTTCGACTCCCCCCGCTGGCTCCAGTGGCTATTGAACGGTAAGGTGCCCGAGCGGCCAAAGGGGGCGGACTGTAAATCCGCTGGCAGAATGCCTTCGAAGGTTCAAATCCTTCCCTTACCACCAATACGGAAAAAGAGGTGTCGGAAACGTGAGAGTAAAAATAACATTGGAATGCACGGAATGCAAGGACAGAAATTATTCGACAACTAAGAATAAGCAGACTTCAAAAGAAAAACTGGAGCTCAGCAAGTTTTGCAAGAAGTGCCGGAAACACACGCTCCATCGAGAAGGCAAGTAACGCCTAGAAGCAGGTCCGTAGCTCAATTGGTAGAGCACTGGTCTCCAAAATCAGTTGTTGGGGGTTCGAGACCCTCCGGGCCTGCCAATTTTTTTAAGGGGGAAGACGTTAGATGACGGATGGGAAGGACAGCACTCCCGTAAAGATCAAGAAAGCGAAAGAACAGGCTCGCGAAGCGGCGCCTGCGCAAAAGATCAAAAAACCTTCTAAGATTAAGAAATTTTTCCAAGAGATCAAAGTGGAGTTTAAATCGACCTCTTGGCCGAATAAAAAAGTTTTGTTTTCCACAGCGGGGGTTGTCGCCGTTCTATTGGGGGTTATGGGGGTCTATTTCGGTCTCCTCGATTTCGCTTTCAGCTCGCTTACGAAATACCTCCTGGTTTTGTTAGGCATCGGGTGATCGTTTTTGAAAAAGAAGTGGTTTGTCATCCAAACCTATTCGGGTTTGGAAGATACGATCAGGGAATTGGTTGATCAAAAAAGAGATGCGTTGAATCTCAATCATTTGATTGGCAGAGTGGTTGTCCCTGAAGAAGTCGTTATCGATCCGGTGAATACGCAAACCGAGCGGTATCCATTTTCTCCAAATGCGAAGATAAAAGTATCCACCAGCGACGAGGTAAAAAAAGGACAGGTCCTTGGGGAAGAGCAGCCAATCCGGTTGCGGCATGCCGGAGAGATAAAAGAGAGCCGGAACTACCGCAAAATCATGGTGGAAACGCTTGATGGCAAATACGTAAAGACATACTATGTACCGGAATCCAATAAAATAGAGTCTGGAATCAAATCGAACGTGCGGATTAAGCAAGGGATGCCTTTAGCTAGAGAAGGCGAGTACATTTGCGAAATGGATGGCACGGTTTTAGCCTCGCAAAAGGTAAAACGTATCGTGGTAATGAGAAAAGATGACGCGAAAGACGACATTTACTACATACCGCTGGAACTTTTCGAATCTAACCGCATCAAAAAAGGGAAAGCTTTCAAAGAAGGCGAGCAATTGTGCGAAGCGCAGCCGTTTTTGGCTGCTTTCGACGGTCTGGTGGAAGTAATAGAGCAAGGTACGAGAAAGACCGTTAAACTGGTCAAAATACGAAAGAGACGGTTGTTCCCAGGGTATATTTTCATCGAAATGAATATGACGGACCAGTCTTGGAATGCCGTACGGACGATACCCAACGTAATCAATTTCGTATCTTCCGGAGGCGCGCCGATTCCGATGAAGGACAACGAAGCGCGGGCGATTATGCGCTTAGCCGGATTCGAGACGGCGGACAAAGCGACGCCGAAGGTGGCCAAGGTGGAGTTCGATTTCGCGGTCGGAGAAGTTGTCAAGATCAATACCGGTCCGTTCGCCGATTTTATGGGAACGATCAGCGAAATCAACCTGGAGAAACGTGAATTGAAAGTAATGGTCGCGATCTTCGGGAGAGAAACCCCCGTGTTCGTGCATTTGAATGAGATAGAGAAAGTATAAACGGCGACCATTGTTGGTCGAAATACGTGGAAGGGCTTCCGCGGAAGTCCGAAAATGCAAAAGGCGGTAGGTTTAAGCCATTTGCCCAACCACCAGGAGGAAAAACATGGCAAAAAAAGTCGTAACGCAAGTAAAACTGCAATTGCCCGCGGGGAAGGCCAATCCGGCGCCTTCCGTTGGTCCGGCGTTGGGGCAGCACGGGGTCAATATCATGGGTTTTTGCAAGCAGTTCAACGCCGAAACAGCCAGTGAAGTCGGCACGATCATTCCCGTTGTGATTACCATCTACGACGATCGTTCCTTCACGTTCATCAAGAAAACGCCCCCGGCAGGGTTTTTGCTAATGAAAGAGGCTAACCTTAAAAAAGGCGCGAAGAATCCTTTAACTGAAAAAGTCGGCAGTGTGACGAAAGCGCAAGTGAAGAAGATTGCGGAGATAAAGATGCCCGACTTGAATGCCCGAGATATAGACGCGGCTATGAAAATTATCGAAGGCACCGCCCGGTCGATGGGTATCGAGATCAAGGGATAGGGGGCGGACGAGATGAAAAAATCCAAAAGATTCCTGGAAAACCTTAAAAAGGTTGATATCGCGAAAGAATATGAACTACCCGAAGCCGTCAAATTAGTGAAGGAGATTGCGAACGCCAAGTTTGACGAAACGATAGAGATTCATTTTTGGGCGAACATTGATCCGAAAAAAGCGGAACAACAGATACGAAGCCCTATCTCTCTCCCGCATGGTACAGGTAAAACGGTTCGCGTACTCGTTTTTGCGAAGGGTGAAAAGGCAGAAGAAGCGAAAAATGCCGGAGCGGACTTTATCGGCGCGGAAGACTATGCCGACAAGATCGCCAAAGAGAACTGGTTTGACTTCGACGTGGCAATTGCAACCCCTGATATGATGCGCGTAATCGGTAAACTGGGAAAAGTTCTAGGGCCTCGGGGACTCATGCCTTCTCCGAAATCCGGGACCGTCACCGAGGATATCGACGATGCGGTCAAAGGCTTCAAGTTGGGACGAATCGAGGCGCGAAATGACAAAACCGGAAACATCCACTTAGTCGTCGGCAGACGCTCATTCAAAGACGCAGTCCTGCAGGAAAACATCGAATCGACGATTCAACAGGTGCTGGCGTTGCGCCCATCAGGAGTGAAAGGAAAGCTTTTCAAAAAGGTGTCCTTGGCCTCGACGATGAGCCCGGGTATCCGCCTTAAAGTGGCGGAATAGTATCCGGAAATGCTCTGGAATAAGTTAGCGAAAGATAGAAATTCGGCATAAAAATTAGTAAACGGTGCTCGTGCTGTAGAAAGCGGGTTATGAAAGGTCTTCCGACCACCTGCCGAGGCGCGCTGGATGTTTTTTAGGCGGCCTCATTCGGGGCCGTTTTTATTAGGAGGTGAAAGCATGTTAACCCGAGGACAAAAAGAAACCATCGTCAATGAACTAAAAGATCATTTTCAACGTTCACCGGTACTCGCTTTGTTAGATTACAAAGGCCTCAGCGTCCAGAAGATCTCGGATTTGCGCGACCAGATTCGTGGCTTAGGGGGCGTTCTGAGAGTGGGAAAGAACACCTTGTTAAGGATTGCTCTAAAAGAATCCGGTTTTGAAGATAAAGCATTCCTGAATCATATCAGCGGAACGAACGCGATCCTTTACGTCAAAGAAAACGCCGATCCGATGCCGGTGATGCGGGCGATGGTGAAATTCGCCAAAGAGCAGCCGTTTTTAGTTCCAAAAGCGGCGGTCTTTGAAGGGCAGATCTTCGAAGGCGAGGCCATCGTGGAACTGTCGAAACTCCCGTCTCGCGAAGAATTGTACGCGATGCTGTGCAATCGATTGCAAGCCCCGATTTCCAAGACGGTTTTCGCGCTCAATGGCATTATAACGAAGTTGTTGTACGCTTTAGAAGCGATTAAAACGGAAAAATCAAAAACTGAATAAAATCTTGGAGGTGTCACAAAATGACCAAAGAAGAATTGATTAAAGTTATCGAGGATATGAAGGTATCGGAACTGGCCGATTTAGTGAAAGCGTTAGAAGAGAGATTCGGCGTCTCCGCGGCTCCGGTCGCCGTAGCGGCGGTAGGAAATGCGGGAGCGGCCGCGGCAGCGCCCGTAGCGGAAGAACAAACCGACTTCAAAGTCGTGATTAAATCCTTTGGCGCCAACAAAGTCAACGTGATCAAAGTCGTTCGCGAATTAACCGGATTGGGACTCAAAGAAGCGAAAGACCTGGTAGAAAAAGCTGGTTCTCCGGATGCCGTCGTTAAAGAAAACGTCAAGAAGGAAGAAGCGGAGGATATCAAAAAGAAATTTGTTGATGCCGGCGCGGAAGTTGAACTGAAATAAGGTGACTTCAGTCTAAAAGAAGGGTATCAGGCTCAGCCTGATGTCCTTTTTTGCTTGTATATTACGAGAGGTGATAGGGTGAAATCTGAACGTTTCGGACGCAGAGAAAGAGTCGTATACGGTTCTATCCGTGAAGCCATTAAAGTACCGAATTTAATCGAAATACAAACCAGTTCTTATAAATGGTTCCTCGAAAACGGTATTATGGAGATATTGAACAAGTTTTCCCCGATCCGTTCCCAACCTCATCGAGGCGACCTCCGAAAAGATGAGAAGGGTTTTGTGCTGGAATTCGTCCAAACCAAGATTGGGGAACCCAAGGAAAACGAAGACGACTGCAAAGCCAAAGGCACGTCCTTCAGCGTTCCGTTGTACGTCACCGTTCGTATTTCCGATATCAATACCAATGAGATGAGAGAAGAAGAAGCGTTTTTTGGCTACATCCCGTTTATGACCGAAAGAGGTTCATTCATCATCAATGGGGCCGAACGCGTGGTCGTGAATCAACTCGTGCGGTCTCCCGGCATATATTTTGTGGATGAACCCAACACTCCCGGTACGCGTCCGATTTACGTCGCCCATTTTCTTCCCCAGCGTGGCGCATGGTTAGAGGTCATGCTCAATCCGAACAAACACCAGCTTCAAGCTCGTATCGACCGACGAAGAAAAGTGAATCTTCTGCTCTTTTTGAAAGCGGTCGGCTTTGAGATCAATTCTGAGTTTTTTTCTTATTTCCCCTATGAAGTTGAAATTTATGAGAAGAAAGACCTTGAAACCTACGAAGGCGCGATTTTACTCGATGAGATTAAAAATTCCGATGGCGAGACCCTCTTGGCGCGCGGAGAAAAGATCGTTAAAAAGATGTACGATCAAATTTTGGAAGCGGGAATCGAAAAAATCACGATCCTGAATCCCTTTATCCAGAAAACGTACGAAAGTATGGATGAGTCTTTGCAAGAGGCAACCGAAGACGAGGCCGTTATGGAGCTTTTCCGGAAGTTGAAACCAGGGGAAATCCCGCGGGTTAATACGGCTAAGAATTACCTTTATAACCTCTACTTCAGCGAAGAAAAATACGATTTCTCAGAAGTGGGGCGTTATAAGATGAATCGTCGGTTGGACACCGTCTATGAGCAATACTTGAGATTCCAAGACCCGACACAAAAGAATACTCAGAAGTATGAAGAAGAGTCTCAGGTTATCAAAAAAATGGATCTTCTGCTCGCGGCGATGCATTTGCTTGACTTAGAGAGGGATCCCAACCTAAGGGACACCAAAGACCATTTGGGCAACAAACGCGTACGAACCGTCGGCGAGCTCCTTCAATCGGAGTTTGAACGCGGTTTCGTCAAAATACAGAAATTGATACAAGAAAAATTGACCATATATAACACTTTGGATAAAGTCTCGGTTCAAAGCTTGATCAATGTCAGACCGATCATTATCGCGATGAATCAGTTTTTCGCCAGCAGTCAGCTTTCCCAGTTCATGGATCAGGTTAATCCGCTCTCCGAGCTGACGAACAAAAGAAGGCTTTCTTCAATTGGACCCGGCGGGTTAAAACGGGAGAGGGCGAAAATAGAGGTACGGGACGTTCATGACTCGCATTATGGCAGAATGTGCCCGATAGAAACTCCGGAAGGGGCCAATATCGGTTTGATCACCTCTTTGTCCACCTTTGCCACGATCGACCGGTTCGGTTTCCTCATCACACCTTACAGTAAAGTGGAGAAGGGAAAGGTGACTGAAGAGATCGTATTCCTTACGGCCGACCAGGAGGAATTGTACAAGATCGCGCAAGCGAATACGCCTGTAAGCGCGGACGGGACGATAATGACCGATCGCGTTGTCGTGCGCTATCATGGCGACATCCGCTACGAAAAGAAAGAGGAAGTGCAGTTCAAGGATGTATCGCCGAAGCAAATGATCTCTATTTCCACCGCGTTGATCCCCTTTTTGGAGCACGACGACTCGAACCGGGCATTGATGGGGTCAAACATGCAACGGCAGGGCGTACCGCTTCTCAATCCACAGGCGCCCCGTGTGGGGACCGGCGTCGAGTGGGTAGCGGCAAGGGACTCCGGATACGTCGTTTTGGCTAAGTATCCCGGACAGGTATCGAAGATCGATGCGAAAAAGATCGAAATCCATCGTGCCGACGAGAATGACAAATTGATCTATGAAAAAAAGCAACCAGTGATCGACGTTTACCGGCTTGCGAAGTTCCAACGCTCCAATCAGGATACGCTCATCAACCAACATGCAATTGTGAAAGCGGGCGATTGGGTCAAAGCGGGAGAACCCATCGCTGATGGGCCGGCAACGGACATGGGCGAGTTGGCCTTGGGTAAAAACATCTTGGTCGCTTTTATGCCTTGGGAAGGGTATAACTTTGAAGACGCGATTCTGGTTAACGAGAACCTTTTGGCTCAGGATACCTTCACTTCCATCCACGTGGAGATGTACGAGGTAAACTCGCGTGAAACTCGACTAGGAGCTGAAGAGATCACTCCAGATATCCCCAATGTCAGCAAAGAACGGTTGAAAAACCTAGACGAGAACGGAATCGTTCGGGTAGGGGCTTTCGTCTCTTCCGAAGATATTCTGGTCGGTAAGGTCACCCCGAAAGGGGAAGCGGAGATCTCCCCCGAAGAGAAGATCATCCGGTCGGTTTTTGGGGATCGCGGGCGAGATATCCAAGATACCTCTCTCAAAGTTCCTCACGGGGTATCCGGAAGAGTGATCGACGTGAAGGTGTACAACAAGTCCGAAGTGGCTGAACTGGGCCCTGGCGTAAACCAGATGATTCGGGTTTATCTCGCTTGCAGAAAGCCGTTGGATATCGGTGACAAATTGGCGGGCCGCCACGGAAATAAAGGGGTCGTTTCGAAAATATTGCCTTGCGAAGACATGCCCTTCTTACCCGATGGAACACCGGTAGATATGGTTCTGAGTCCCCTGGGGGTTCCTTCGCGTATGAATTTAGGGCAAATTCTGGAAACTCACTTAGGATGGCTGAGTTGGCTGAAAAACGTTTACGTCGCCGCACCCGTCTTTGATGGGGCGAAAGAAAGCGAGATTTTGGAAGAGCTTTTCGTTTACAGGCAAAAGCAGAAGATCGAGACTGGAGATGAAAAAAAGGACCCGACGGGAAAAGTTCTGCTCCGAGACGGGCGAAGCGGGTTAACCTTTGACCAGCCGATCGTTGTCGGAATCATGTATATGATGAAGTTGGTTCACATCGCGCAGGATAAGATCCATGCCAGAAGCGTCGGACCTTATTCTTTGATCCATCAGCAACCTTTGGGAGGGAAAGCCCAGTTCGGAGGCCAGAGATTCGGAGAGATGGAAGTGTGGGCTCTCGAAGCCTTCGGAGCGACGCATACCCTCAACGAAATGCTTACCATTAAATCGGACGACGTAGTTGGCAGAAACGAAGTGTATAAAGCGATCTTGAAAAATAAGAACATCCCTGAAACGGGCGTTCCGGAAAGTTTTAAGGTGCTTATCAAAGAATTACGCGGCGTAGTCCTGGATACAAAAGTGTTCGATGAAAACGGTAATGAAATTAACCTGGATAGGGACTAAAAGGGAAGGGATGATTTCATGAAGAGAGTAAAAACCGTTCAAATCACGATGGCTTCTCCGGATACCGTTTTCGGTTGGTCAAAAGGGGAAGTCAAAAAACCGGAAACGATTAACTACCGGACTTTTAAACCCGAGCGGGACGGCTTGTTTTGCGAAAAGATCTTTGGGCCGACAAAAGACTACGAGTGTTCCTGCGGAAAATACAAAGGGAAAAAGTACGAAGGGACCGTCTGCGAGCGCTGCAATGTCCGCGTCGAACCCAAGTCTTCCCGAAGAAAGAATATGGGACATATTCAGCTGGCGGCCCCTGTGGTTCATCTCTGGTTCCTAAAGAGTACGCCGAGTATACTCTCCAACCTATTGAATATGACCAGTAAAAATCTTGAGAATATCATTTATTTTGGCTCCCGAAGGATTATCGAAAAGATGTTCGTCATCGTTGACAAAAAAGATACTGCCTTCGATAACGGTGATACCTTATACGAGACCGAACACGATATTTACAGTCTTTTTTGGGACTTCGAGGCGGAGCCTGCGGTAACAGTGAAGAATCCGACCGGACCGGTGAAGTCGGATATCCAGGGAATGGTTTCTATCTCGGAAGAGGAGACCCATACCGGTAAAACCTTGTACTGGGTTTCCGTAACGGACAAAGTTTCCGAACCGTATGCCGTCCATAAAAATATGACGATCAATTTTAAGGAAGGACAGGAGATCGATGCGGGACAGGAGCTCGTGAGCGAGCAAACGATCCCGGCCATTTACTCTCCGATCGACGGGACGGTGGAGTTGGACGAAGGGTTGGGGACTTTAACGATCGACCCGATCATCACGAGCGGTGACCAACCGGTTAACTTCCAAATCCCGTTCAACGCGAAAGTGACCGTCAAAGACAACGAAAAAGTGAAAAAAGGGGACCGGTTGACCCAGGAAGTAACCTATCCGGCCATCCTGGCGGAAAAAGCGGGAACCGTTGTTTTCGACAAAGGCTTGTCGGTTAAACCGCTGCTCGACGGTCGACATGAAGCAACCTCCAACGGCAAAGTGCTGATCGAGAACATCATCGAGCAAAAGCGATATCCGATTGTCGAGGGCTCGATCCTCTACGTCAACGACGGGGACATTGTGGAAAAAGACGCGCATATCGCGGACCGCTTCGTTTACGAGGAAGAGATTCTTTCGTTGACCGAATACCGCATTTTGGAAGAGCACTACCCCGGAATGTTCAACGCGGAAGGCGAAATCGAAAACGATCGGCCGATTATGGTGATCACCGAAATCGATCCCGAGGTCTCGGGCGAGATCGAAAAAGGAGTCGGGGATATCCTTACCGACAACGAGTACGAAGCCTACCGAACGGTCTATCCGGGGAAGATCGAGGCCCGGACAGGCGCGGAAGCCGTCAAGATCCTTTTGGCGAAACTGGATTTGGAAAAGATTCGTGTCGAGATAGAAAACGAGTTGAGGGAACTGCCAAAATCCAGCGCGCGCGTGATCAAACTCAGAAAACGCCTACAAATCATCAAGGATCTTCTACTGTCAGGAAACGATCCCACATGGATGGTTCTGAACGTCCTGCCCGTCATCCCGCCGGAGCTTCGCCCGATGATCCAGATTGAAGGCGGACGGTTCGCGACGACGGATTTGAACGACTTGTACCGTAGGGTCATCAATCGAAACAACCGACTGGAAAAGCTGATGAAGCTGAACGCGCCGGAAGTGATCGTTCGAAACGAAAAACGCATGCTGCAACAGGCTGTTGACGCGCTCATCTATAACGGAAGAATGTCCAAAGCGATCACCGACCGGGGAGGACGTCCCCTGAAATCTTTGACCGACCTGCTCAAAGGAAAGAAAGGCCGATTCCGAAGAAACCTGCTCGGGAAACGGGTGGACTATTCCGGCCGCGCGGTCATCGTCGTCGGGCCGGACTTAAAGATCCACGAGTGCGGGATTCCGAAAAAAATGGCGCTTGAGTTGTTCAAACCTTTTGTTCTTTCGAAGTTGTTAGGGGACGAGACAACATCTAAGAGCGCGCGAAAACTGAAAAAAGCGATCATCGAAAAGGAAATGCCTCAAGCCTGGGAAGTGCTGGAAGAGGTCATTCGGGAACACCCGGTCATGCTCAACCGCGCCCCGACCCTTCACCGGATCTCCATACAGGCCTTTATGCCACGATTGGTCGAAGGGAACGCCATTCGTTTGCATCCATTGGTCTGTCCGCCTTTCAATGCCGACTTCGACGGCGATCAGATGGCGGTGCATATTCCGCTCTCAGCGAAGGCGCAAGCGGAAGCGAAGTGGTTGATGCTCTCACGATACAACATCATCTCCCCCGCTAACGGAGAACCGCTCTCGATGCCGGGGAAAGACATCATCCTGGGAGTCTATTACCTCACGATGTGTGAAAAAGACGTCGAGAAGATCGATATCAAAGATATTCCCTTTCGTTTCACCAATTTCGTGGAAGTTTTGATCGCGCTGGAACATAGCGCGCATCGGAAAGAGCTTTCGATTGTCAATACCGAAAACGGCCCTGTGACCGTTCGCACAAAACAGGATCTGACGTTGCACACGCCGATCTTATATCGATACCGTCTGCCGGACGGTAAAACCAAGATTGTGAAAACAACCCCCGGTCGTGCGATCTTCAACGAACTTCTTCCGGAAGAGTACAAACATTACGATAAAGTGTTCAAGAAAAAAGAGATCAAAAACCTGGTCTACGAGATCTTCAAAAACTTCGGTATCGATCGGACGGCCGACTTGCTGGACGATATTAAAGACCTTGGCTTCCATTACGCCACCGTATCCGGTTTGACCATCTCGGTTAAAGATGTACTGATCTCGGCCCAACGAAAAAAGATCATCGAAAAATCCGAAAAGAAGATCAGCGAAGTTGAAGAATACTTCCGTAACGGTTTCTTAACGCCGCTGGAACGTTATCGTGAAATCATCAAGATATGGGATGAATCGACCAGTGACGTGTTGAAGGCGACCGTTAAAAATATGGCGGATCATCCTTATAACCCTTTACAAATGATGGTTTCGTCCGGAGCCCGCGGAAACGAAGACCAACTGAAACAGTTGGCCGGGATGCGCGGGTTGATGGCGGGCCCGGCGGGGAACATCATCGAGATCCCGATTCGCGCGAATTTCCGTGAAGGGCTCAGCGTTATGGAATTTTTCATATCGACTCACGGCGGAAGAAAAGGGGCGGCCGATACGGCTCTCCGGACATCGAACGCCGGCTATCTGACGCGAAGATTGGTGGATGTCGCGCAAAGCGTCGTCGTCTGGGAATCCGATTGCGGCACTCACAAAGGAATTGAAGCAACGGCGCTCCGTGACGAAGAAGTGGAGATTGAAGGACTCGAAAAAAATATCTTCGGTCGTGTGATTGCGGAACCGATCTATGATCCGGAACTCGGAACGCCTCTGCCGCATCCGTTGATACCCGGGAAAGTCTATGAACGCGACACGATGCTGACCGGAGACGACTCCAAATACCTGGCCAAGTACGAGAAGTGCATACCGGTGAAGAAGGAGTACGCGTTCAATCTTACGGAAGATATTCGGAAGGACCGGTTGCCTTACTCCTACATAGAACTGAAAGAGCACATTATGGCGCCGACCGGTTTACTGTTGTTCCAGGCCGAAACTCCGGTCAACTTCCATCTTCTTCAGGAATGCAAAAATAACGGCGTGCAAAAGGTAACGGTCGTCGAGTACCCTGTTGTGGGAAACTTCTCCAAACAGAAGGCGCTTTCCAAAGACGGAAAACGCACGATCGTGGTGGAGGAAGAGAAGATTGATCCGGCAACAGCTCGATTGTTGGTTGAAGAGGGCGTGACAGAGCTTCGGGTACGGCCGACGATCATCATCCGAAACGTATTCACATGCGAATCCGAAGACGGCGTATGCGCGAAATGCTACGGGATGGATTTGTCCAATCACCAGATCGTAAACATCGGGGAAGCCGTCGGAACCGTCGCGGCCCAATCGATTGGGGAACCGGGAACGCAGTTGACGATGCGGACCTTCCATACCGGCGGTATCGCGTCGGCGGCTGACATCACACAGGGGTTGCCCAGGGCGGAAGAGCTTTTCGAGGCGCGTAAGAAACTTAAGGAAAACCCCGCTGTGTTCAGCACAGTACGCGGATTCGTGAAAGATATCAAGCAGGAAGATAGTGGGAAAACCAAAGTCTACGTCGAAGATTATGAAGAAAGCATCCACGAGTATGAGCTCCCGAATACCCTGAAAGCGAAAGTCAAGATAGGCGATAAACTCTTGCCCGGCAGTTCGATCTCAACCGGCGCGGTGAGACCTCGTGAACTGATGCAGGAACTGGACGTTGATACGACCTTTAAGTATCTGTTAAGGGAAATAAAACGGGTTTACTCCGAACAGGGCGTCGATATCCACAACAAACACATCGAGATCATTATCCGGCAGATGCTCGGAAAGGTTGAGGTCGTGGAACCGGGAGACACTGATTTTCTGGTTGGGGATCTGGTTTCGTACCAGCAAGTCAAAAAAACCAACGAGATCATTCTGAAGTCCAACGCGAAAGTGAACGAAAATCGAAAACGTGTTCTGGAAAAAACTGTGAAGAAGCATATCCTGGTATCTCGGGACGGGGAGATGATTGAACTGGCTCCCGAAGGAGCGGCAGTCACAGAAGAGCTCCTTAAACAGCTGGTAAAGGAAGGAATCAAAGTGGTTGAAGTTGCCGAAGACGAACAGGGGAAAGAATACCAGATCAACACCAAAGAACCCGTGAAATATCGAAGGAAACTGTTGCGAATAACCAAAGCATCGCTGGAACGGATCGGATGGTTAAGCGCGGCTTCTTTCCAACAAACGGCGCAAGTTTTGACGGAAAATGCTCTGAAGGGCAGTATCGACGAGCTGAAAGGATTGAAAGAAAACGTCATCATCGGGCAGCTCGTACCGGCCGGAACCGGAATGGATTGGTATTCGGCGATTGACTACGAAGAGACCTATCACTACGAGCAAAAGTCGGTTCCCGGGGCTTAATGTTGGTGTTTTCCCCCGGGTTATGATATAATAGGCAGAATTTTTTAGGAAAAATTAGAGGTGAGGTTCAATGAAAGAAAAGATCCATCCAGTGATGAATCATGTAACAGCTCAGTGTGCGTGTGGAGCGAGATTTGACATATTAACCACGAGCGAAAACGTGAAGCTGGACGTTTGCAGCCGATGCCATCCGTTTTTCCAAGGGAAGGGCGACTCCCTGATCATCGACACGGAAGGAAGAATCGACAAATTCAAAAAACGATTCGGAGATAAGATCGGCGGAGCGGGTACGAAATAGTCGGGAGACGTGTCCGAACTGGCTAAGGGGCCGGTCTTGAAAACCGGTGGAGCCATGCTCCGTGTGGGTTCGAATCCCACCGTCTCCGCCAAAAAAGGAGTCTCGAAAAGGATCGTACTTCCTTTTTTGCGGCTCCTTTTTTGTTCCTTCTAATCTCTCCTCCTGTCGTTTCTTATTCCGTGTTCGCCCTCGCGAAAAATCGGACTTGCAATCTCCGCGGGCGCCAACCGCGCCCCAGCCGATCTCAGATCGGTCTATCTTGTTCCGCGACGAATGTATTGGGGTTCTGGTTTTCCCGAAAAGGAGCCAAGACCTTCACAATAGAGGCTTAACCAGTCCACCGATGAAAAACGGGGGATTTGGTTTGTGTTTCAAATATTTAGACTATTCTTTTTGGAGGTGTTAGGATGAAGATTTGTGTGATAGGCGCAGGAAATGGCGGTCAGGCGTTAGCCGGGTATCTTGCCTTAAGAGGGCAAGAGGTTACGCTTTTCAACAGGAGCAAGAAGAGAATCGCGCCGTTTATGAAAAGCAAGAATATTCGTCTGGAAGGGGTTGTGAACGACATTGCCCATCTTGACATGGTAACTACGAATATAGAAGAGGCGGTGAAGGGGAGAGAGCTCATTATGGTCGTGGTTCCCGCCTTCGCGCATCGAAGCATCGCGGAAAAACTGATTCCCTATTTGGAAGACGGGCAAGTGATCCTTCTAAACCCTGGGCGGACCTTCGGGGCTTTGGAGTTCAGCATGATGATTTCGCACTCGAAAACGAAGAAAAAAGTTACCGTTGCGGAAGCGCAAACCTTCGTGTTCGCTTCGCGAGCGGCGAATCCCGGGGTGGTGCATATATTCCGCATCAAGAACGCGGTACCTGTCGCCGCGCTGCCTTCGTCGAACAACCCGATCGTTGCGGCGATGCTGGACAAAGTGATGCCGGAATTCTCGGTAGAACGGGACGTTCTCTATACCAGCATTAACAATATCGGCGCCGTTTTTCACCCTGCCGCGCTGATTCTAAACTCAGGATGGGTGGAATCCACCTCCGGGAAATTCGAGTTTTACCTCGATGGCATCACGCCATCCGTAGCCAAGGTATTGGAAGCGATTGACGCCGAACGTTGCCGTTTGGCGGAAGCGTTAGGGGTAGAGCCCTTGACTTCGAAAGCGTGGTTGGATTACGCTTACGACGTTTACGGGGCCAACCTCTACGAAGCCATACACAGCAATTCCGGTTATCAAGGGATTATGGCTCCGCCGAGCATGCAAAACAGATATATTTTTGAAGATGTCCCAATGAGTCTGGTTCCTTTGGCTTCGATGGCGAAAGAATTCTCGCTGCCGACTCCCACCATCGATTCGATCGTTCAACTGGCTTCCGTTTTAATGGGTATCGATTTCGTTAAGGAAGGGCGTACCGTAGAAAAATTTCATCTTAACGGGAAGACCAAAGAAGAGATCTTAGAGATCGTGGAGAAAGGGTTGATTCTCTAATGAAAAAACTATTGTGCGGAGCGATCGGCAGCTGCGTTCACATTGCGGGTCTGTACCGGTTTACGCAACTGGCCGAAAAAGAAGGGTACCTAACCACCTATCTGGGCGGGGCCGTTCCCGTCCAGAAGATGATCGACGCGATCGTTGAAGTGCAACCGGACATCGTCGCGATTAGCTATCGGTTGAGCGCGGAAGCGATGGAAAAAATATTGGAAGAATTCTTTGCCAGTCTGGAAAAAGTCGATCAGCAGAAGCGGATATTCTTGTTCGGTGGAACGGTCGAAACGACGGCGGTTGCGCGGTCTTTCCCGCAATTTTCCCGGTTCTTCGATGGCAGCGAAGATGAAGAAGAAGTGGTCTTATTCTTAAGGAATCAAACCGCCGAAGCCGAGGACCAAAGGATACCTCCCCAACGGTTGGGAGAGCGGATCGCTTGGAAAAAACCTTACCCGTTAATCCGCCATCACATTGGCTTACCCACGTTAGGGGAAACGGAGGAAGAGGTAAAAATTCTTGCTGAGTCGCGTTTATTGGACATCATTTCGTTAGCCCCTGACCAGAATGCGCAGCAATCTTTCTTTCGACCCAAAGAAATCGACCCCAAACAAGACGGAGCGGGGGGGGCGCCCTTCCGTTGCGAAGCCGATTTTCAACGAATGTACGCCGTTTCTCGCCGGGGCAATCACCCGCTTATGCGTTGCTATTCGGGAACACGCGATCTGATCCCCTTTTCGCAAGTGCTGATCGATACCGTGCACAACGCGTGGGCAGCGGTTCCGCTCACTTGGTACTCCGCTCTCGATCGCCGCTCGGACAGGCCCTTATTAGAGGCGATTCAAGAAAATCAGCGGGCGATACGATACAACGCGGAACGAAAGGTTCCCGTCGAAATCAATGAAGCCCACCAGTGGGCTCTCCGTTTCGCACACGACGCGATGGACGTGGCAACTTCCTACATTGCCGCGTTGAATGCCTACCGGTTAGGCGTGAACGAGTACGTGATGCAGTTTATGTTGTGTACGCCGGCCGAGTTGTCCCCGAAGATGGATTTGGCGAAGGCGTTGGCTAAATGGGAGATGGTCCAGCCTCTCATCGAAGAAAGCGAGAAGAAAAAGACACCTTTTCATATTTACAAGATGATCCGCACGGGACTGCTTTCCTACAAAACCGACACGGCCCTCTCCAAAGGGCAACTGACTGCCTCGATGTTCTATGGAGCTTTTTTAGAACCGGATATCGTTCACGTTGTCGCGTTTTGCGAAGCGGTTCGCCGTGCAACGAGCGTGGAGATATTGGAAAGCGTTAAAATGGTAAAGCAGGCGCTGAATATGGCCTACAAAGGGCTTCCGGATCTGTCGGCGGACCAGGAGCTGAAATCGAGAAAAGACCGGTTGATCATAGAGGCATCCGTTATCTTGGATGCGATTGCCGGACTGGATCGAACGATAAAAGATCCATTGTGTACGCCCGAGATCATCGAGCAAGCCATATTGACCGGTATCCTGGATGCGCCCGGCCTCAGCGTCGGACCCGCAAAAGCGGTTGTCAAAACCGGGATCGTGAATGGGGCGAATGAATCGTTGGATGAGAACGGAGCAGTTTTATCCGAGAAAGAACGGATCGGGCGGTTGGCGGTGCGCCCGGTTTAGGTCTCGGGTCGATTTGCTTAAAGAAAGCGCCTCATTGCGAACTGTCGATGGAGAATTTGCCATTCACTATCGAGGAACCGCCGAATGATCGGTTGGCTTTGATGGGCGAAATAGAAGGTCGCCTTTCGACCGCTAAAAATACGATTTAGCGAGGCGAACGCATTCTCCTCGCAGTCGGCTTTTACTCGTAAATCCCGTATGCAGAGGGTATCTTCTAGCTCCGTATAAGCGATTCCGCCGATGGGCGCCGAAGCCTTCAGCAGCATCGCTTGAATTCCTGAGAGGTCGGATAGAACGTAAGGAGAACAGCCCCAAACGCGTTCGGATCTGTCGAAGGAACACTTTTCGAGCATCTGAAGATAACTGACAGGGGGATCGTCTTCCCTTCTGAAGCAATCGTCATTCTCGCGAAAACGGCCTTCCAGAACATAAACTTGATCGAAGTCCAAGAAATTTAACCCTTTATACAGCAAATAGGCGGCCGTATTTTCGCAGATCACTTCTAATTGGTATTCTTTTATACCGTTTTCTCTCAGAAAGGATAGGACGTCGATGAAGAACCGTTTGCCGAATCCCTGGCCGCGAAAAGGCTTGTAAATCCCGAATCCCCCACAATAAGCGAGTGGCCCGTTTCGGCCGTTCAGGCAAATTCCGGCGAGCTGACCATCAATTTCACAAGCGAGGGATAGATCCAACCGGAGTTTTTCCTTTTTTTCGCGTTTTTCCATCTGTGATTCCGTAAGTTGAACCGAGATCACATAGTCTTCGAAACTTCGATTAAAACATTCAGTCTGCTCCGAGAGTGAAAGATTCTCGAAGGAATAAATGCGATAGGACATCGACGCACCTCTCCATAAAAAGAAAACCCGCGCGCTTTCAGCGGATAACACCGGCTATTATAGGCCATCGACGTTTAAAAAACAACTGCCTCGCTCTATCAAATTTCGCTTCTTGCCGTAAAGGGGGAGCGAAAGGGTTGATTTTTCGATTTGGAACGGGTATAATCTATTTGGCAGAATTAAGAAAAACGTATCAAGATCGCTACTTTCTGCTTTGGACGTTAAAAGTAAGTGGACATACGGGCTTCAGTGGTTTTTCCGAAAGGGGGTTCATCAATGAAAAAAAAGATGTGTTTGGTCGTTTTCTTATCGATTGCGGTGATCGGTTTATCCTGGCTCTCCGCCATTCCTGCCGGTAACTACGGTTGGGCTTTGCCCGCGCTGGATTCGCCCTATTACCGTTATGGCACCGGATACCCTTATTCCTATACTTACGGTTCCGTTTATACTGTCGCGCCATCCGTCTATTCCTACCCAGTCTCACGAGCCACGTATTCCTACGCGGTTACGCCATCCATTTATACCGTCCCGGTTCGTGCCGCTTACCCGGCAGTCGTTACGACGATTCCAACCTATCCCGTCGGTGTCGTTCGCTATCCTGCGGTTTATTATACGCCGGTGGTTTACTCGCCTTGGGTACCGATCAGCTATTATCCGTGGGGTACGTATTATCCAACCCTGTACGGTTGGTAGATGATCGGAATGAAAAGCATTCTTTTCATATCCTTCCTAATAGTTTTATGCTCCGTGATGGGGTTCGGAGCCATCTTCATCATGGCAGACGCGACCACCCAATCGGGGACGATTCTCGAGGTGACAGAAACGGCTTTTATTGTTCAGGGGCTGAACGGGCAGAGAATGGAATTACCTCGGAACAAGATCGTCTCAATACTCTCGGATTCTTCTTCGATTTCAGGCCAGACAACTTCTCCCGCCCTATCAGCCCAGCCGCAGACGTTCCCGGAAACCGGGTATCCGGTACCTGTCGCAAGCGCCCAGATTGCGGTGGAAAGCCCCTACTACACGATTGATATGGAATTTGAGAGCCGCAAACGCGTCTTGCTTTATCAAGAGCGCGCTAAAAACCCGCTACTTTCGGTGGGGCTCAGTTTGGTGATCCCGGGAGGCGGTCACTTTTACACGGAACACTGGGGGGCCGGATTTTTCTTTTTAGCCACGCGAACCCTATTTACGGGGGTTACTGTTTGGGGTTTTTGGCCTCAGGTGTTTGAAGACGGGAATGGCGATCCCTTCACCCGAATGAACAGTCCGATCATCGGAGCCGTTGGAGCGGTGGGATTAACCACCATGCTCATTCTCGAATGTGTCGATTCTTATTCCGGAACGAACGGTTACAACGATATGTTGCGTTTGCGTTTAGGAATCGACAAAGTGGATCCGAACCTGGTCCCCTCGATGCCTACGATAACGGTTCCCTAAAACGAAGATAAAAAAAGCAAAAAGCCGCGGAAAAAACCGCGGCTTTTTTTGTTTGCGAGATTGGGCAGAGGGCGGTTCCCATTTTCGTCTTTTATGGTAATATAATAAGATACATAGAAAAGGAGTTGAACGCGCCTTGATTTATCTTGATCATTACCGAACGACCCCCGTTTTGGAGGCGGTGGTCAAAAAAATGACCCCGTTTTTACGGGAGGCGTATTTTTTACCGGAATCCTTTACCAAAAGAGGGACAGAGGCTGCGGAGGTTATTGACCAATCGAATCGGGTTCTCTTGGATGCCTTCAACATAGAAGACGGAGAGGTTGTCTACACCTCTGGAGGAACCGCTTCCAACAATATCGTCATATCTGGGGTCTTGAGAGATGTGGATTTGAGAGAAGCGCATATCGTTTGCACCGTCATCGATCATCCTTCGATTGTCAATACGTATGAATACTATAGAAAAAAAGGCGCTTCCGTGACCTTCCTCAAAGTGGACGGAAACGGATTGATCGATCCCGAAGAATTACGGAAACACATACAAACGAAAACCGTTCTCATCAGCCTCACACATACGAACCACACCATTGGCGCTATCCAGCCGTTGGAGCAACTATTGCCGATCATCAAGGAACAGAATCCGAAAACGAGGATCCATATCGACGCGACGATGTCCTTAAATGCGATGGCTCTCGATCTGTCACAGCTTCCGATAGATTTCTTAACCTTTTCCGGGCATAAAATTTACGGCCCAAAAGGAGTCGGAGCTATCGTATTCAGAAAAAGCGGACCCCTAAAGCCGATTCTGTTCGGAACGGTGACGACCTCTCCCTTTTCTCCCGGAGCCGAGAACATACCCGGCATCGTGGGTCTATCCGAAGCTCTCAGGATCGCAACGGCGCAACGGGAGGCCTACCTTCACAAAATGCGCCCTTTGCAGGAACGAACCATAAAGCGGATAGAGTCGGAGATACCTGATGTCGTCCTAAATGGGCCAAGGCCACACCCGGAAGGGAACCTATACACGTTTTCGGTGAAGCGGGCGATAGATAACATCAATTTTTCTTTCCGGTATGTTGAAGGCGAGTCCATTATGATGTTTTTGGATTTTGAAGACATCATCGTGGCGACCGGAAGCGCCTGCGCTTCGTCAGACCTGAAGGTCAACTATGTTTTAAGCGCAATCGGCCGAGACCACGAGATGGCTCATGGTTCGCTTCGAATCACACCGGGTTGGGGCAACGACGAAGAGCAGATCGATCAAATGATCGATCGACTGAAGCCAATCGTGAGCCGTTTACGAGCGCAAAGCACCTTGCGATAGATATTTTTAGAAAAGAATGAAGAAGCACCGGTACTAACCGATTGAGAGAGTCTTCAGCACAGCACATCAAAACGAAAATGCGCAAATGAGGAAAACGGATCCACAGAATGAGAATGGTTGCCGGTTATGAAGGAGGTAAAGCATTGGCAGTGATTAAGTATTCAGAGAAAGTATTAGAACATTTCCGAAACCCGAAAAACATTGGGATGATAGAAGATGCGGACGGTCAATCGACCGTCGGGTCGCCAGCTTGCGGGGACCAAGTTTCGATGTTTTTAAAGATACGTGAGGATCGTATTACGGATATCAAGTTTTTATCCTACGGATGCGCTTCCAACATCGCGACGGGATCCATTATTACGGAGATGGCAAAAGGAAAGACATTGACCGAAGCGAAAGCGATTACGTGGAAAAATGCCGTGGACGAGCTGGGTGGGTTGCCCCCGGTGAAGATACACTGTTCCGTCCTGGCGATTGACGGGCTGAGAGCCGCAATCCAGGATTATGAAGAAAAGACGACCGGAATCAAGCAAGAGCGAAAAGTCGACGAAATGATGATTCTGGATGAGTTGAAAAAAGTCATCTATCCTAAGAACGGGATTAATATCGTGGATACGAATATGATCCGATATCTCTCTTTCGAAGAAGGAGTGATCACGATCGAAATTTCGATCGAAGAGACGGATCTATTTAAACAAAATGTTTTAGAAGAAATTGATGAGCATCTCGAAGTTCTACCCGGCGTAAGAAAGATAGAGATAAAGGTTGTGGAATACTGATGAGAGAGGTCTATTTGGATCACGCCGCGACGACCCCCCCTTTTCCGGAGGTCCTCAAGATTATCCAGGAGTCTTACACCAACCTTTATGGAAACGCTTCCTCTTTGCACTCGGCGGGCCAAAAAGCCCGTCAAGCTCTCGAAAAGGCGCGAGAAGAGATAGCGAAAACGATCGGGGCTGAACCCGAGGAGATATTCTTCACCTCCGGAGGGACAGAATCGGACAACTTGGCGCTATTCGGGACGGAATCCTTCTATCCCTTGCAACCGGTGATCACCTCTATAATCGAACACGAAGCGGTATTAGAAACCGTGAACGCTTTAGCGTCAAAAGGGCACCCGGCTCGTTTCTTGCCGGTCAATAATGAGGGGATCGTCGATCTGAAAGCCCTAAAAGCTTTATTGGTAGAAAAACCCTATGTGGTTTCTGTGATGCTTGCGAATAACGAAATCGGCACGATACAACCGTTAAGGGAAATCGCCGCATTAGCCCACGAAAAAGGCGCCTTGGTGCACACCGATGCCGTGCAAGCCCTCGGTAAGATAGCAGTGAATGTTCAAGAGCTCGGAGTGGACATGCTTTCGGCTTCAGCCCATAAATTTTACGGTCCTAAAGGCATTGGGTTTTTTTACCTGAGAAAAGACGTGAAAGCGCTTCCGCTCTTCCAAGGTGGCGGCCACGAACGCGGGCTGCGCTCCGGAACAGAAAACGTCCCCGATGCGATCGCTATGGCTTTGGCCTTGAAAATATCGACGCGATTGTTCACCCGCACACACTATCGATACGAGCGATGGACGGCTCAAATCTTAAAAAAATGCGAAGAGATCGGCGACTTCCGTTTGAATGGCCATCCCAAACAACGCGTGCCCGGTTTATTGAGCCTGAGTTTTAAGTATATCAACGGAGAGGCGCTGATGGAGTTGTTGGACATGAACGGCATCGCGGTTTCGACTGCTTCGGCTTGTCAGTCCCATTCGGCCAAAAGGGGATATTCGCATGTCATCAAGAGCCTCGGGATCGATGAAACCTATGCCAATGGCACGATACGGGTGTCCATGGGGGTAGAAAATACGCAGGAAGAGATCGATTTCTTTTGTGAGATTTTGAAAAAATCCGTTAAGCAACTGAGGAATTACCGGAATGATCAATAAATACTCGCCATTATTGACCGAACATTTTATGAACCCCAGAAACATCGGCCGGTTGAACGATTTTACTTTCTCGGTAGAATCCGATCATCTGAAAGACGGAGACCGGATCGTTTTCTATGTCGCTTTAGAGGACGGGCGCATCAAAGACATATCCTATACGATACAGGGGTGTCCGCGGGTAATTGCCTCAAGCTCTTACACCAGCGAGCTTGTGAAAGGAAAAAAGATCTCGGAAGTCTTGGAAATGAAAGAAGAAACGATCGCCGAACGATTGGGTATCGATGATCCCTCCTTTAACTGCATCCGACTGCCGCTATCGACCTTGCAACAAAAGTTGAAAGAATATCTCTAACGGTGTCGAAGCGATGTTGGGGCGCAGGCTCATCTCGACGATCTCTCATCAACCCTATCCCTTTTCGAGGATCGAAGAGTATGCAGAAAACGGAGAAGCCTTGGAGGTCCAGCTCGACGGTTTGGATAGGGCACGGATTGACGAGGTGAAAACAGGCGTCCTAAACAGATTTTCCGCGTTTATCCCCTTCGAAAAGGGTAAAGCCTCATGTTCTTTGGGGGAAGGCGATACACCGCTACTTGAAGCCGATCCGAGTCTTAAGAAAGATGCCGGGATCGAGAATCTGTGGATCAAGGACGAAACCCGCAATCCGACAGGAAGCTTTAAAGACCGCGGGTCCCTCCTATGCCTCTGGATGGCCGAGGAGATGGGTGAATCGGTTCTTGCGACGGTTTCTACGGGCAATATGGGCCACTCAACGGCAGCCTACGCCGCCCGTTCGGGTAAACGGGCGATCGTTTTTGTTCCGGAGTTCGCCCCGATGGAAAAGATCATGCCCATGGCCTTTTATGGAGGGCGGGTCTATCGTGTCCAAGCGCACAGTTACGCTGAAATGAAGGACCGAGCTCTGAAAACAGCTTCCCAATGCGGGATACGGCTTGTTACCGGCAATGGACCCATCCGTTGTGAGGGATACAAATTCCTATCTTTCGAGCTTTACGAACAATTCCAAGGTCAAATACCGGATTATATCGCTCTCCCCGTATCCGCGTGCGGGCACGTGCGAGGTATTTTTAAGGGGTTTCGGGAGCTGATGGAAGCCGGGTTCATCTCGCGACTGCCGAAAATGGTCGTGGTTCAGGCGGCCCAAAATGCGCCTATTGTTCAAGCGATACAAAGCGAATCCGGCGAGATTCTCCCTTTTCCAGTAAGGCCCACGGTTGCCGAAGCGATTACGAGCACGAACCCGCCCGGCGGTTCGGAGATCGTTGAAAAAACGAAAACCTATCACTGGTTGGCCGAAACGGCAACGGAAGCAGAAATCATCGACGCGCACCGAAAACTGGCGAGGGGCGGATTTTTCGTAGAACCTTCCTCCGCCACGGTGTTGCCCGCTTTAAGAAAACTCAGCGCCAACGGGCAGATTCCGCGCGACGCGCGCGTGGTTATCGTCTTGACCGGCTCCGGAATGAAAGACCTCTCTCTTCTATCGCAAAGCGCAAGGGACATCCATACGATAGGCCTGGAGGAACTGGAGAAGGTTTTAACCAAAAACGAATAGGTCGCAATTCTCCATATCGAACAAGGTATGGAAAACTCGGGTATCGCGCGAAGAAGGACTTGGAGCGCCGACATTTA
>ENA-UOWO01000384-UOWO01000384.1-activated-sludge-metagenome-genome-assembly--contig:-NODE-384-length-65120-cov-11.653485_pt1 | contig 65120 bp, 67 predicted proteins | sample MGYA00238148_ERZ761564 | MGnify/ENA primary metagenome ERZ761564 (study PRJEB28885, sample SAMN05720194) | activated sludge metagenome | isolation source: Anaerobic digester | place: USA...
GTTTAGGTTTTTACCATTGATTTTTAGCAAATCTTATGTGCCGACCGCCTTTTTGTAACTTTTGTGGCGAGACAAAAGTTAAGACCGTGGCCAGACAAAAGTTGAGAAATTTGATTGAAAACCGGAATCTCCCGGTGAAACGGCGCCGCGTTAGGGATTGCAGCGGTATCCTTTTGCGAGAGGTACGAGCGCAAAAGATACAAGCGCAAAGCCCGGCCGCCAGGCAACGCCCAACATTATGGAAATCATATAACTTAAATTATAATTCGTGTAACGCTTTTCGTGGCATTTCAGGCCAACTTTGCTTCAGAAAATAATTTTTTAACATAGTAAAATGCAAATTACCATGAAAGCAAACATCGGCATCCCGCAAAAAAACATTGACCAGTGTGCCAAATTATTATCGGTGGTACTGGCCGATGAAATTACGTTATATACCAAGAGCCGCAAATTCCATTGGAATGTATCGGGCAACAGTTTTATGGAGCTGCACCAGCTTTTTGAAAAGCAGTACACCGCTCTGGAAAAAATCATAGATGAGGTGGCCGAACGCATTAACAAGTTGGGAAAAAACACGATTGGCACCATGAAGGAGTTTTCTGAATTGACCAATTTGAAGGAATCACCAGGTAAGTACCCTTCACAAAAGGAGATGATAGCAGAATTGCTCGCCGACCACGAAACGGTAATCCAACACTTACGCAAGGATATTGAAACCTGCGAAGAGGAAATCAAGGATGCCGCAACCACCGATTTTTTAACCGGTGTGATGGAGCAGCACGAGACCTTTGCCTGGATCCTGCGTCGTTATTTGAGCTAAACCCTAACCCCATAACAAACGAAATTGATACTACAACATACATTTTCTGGTGTGGGCAAGGCGTCGCTGTTTGTCAAACGTTTCTTTGTCGAGGTTTTCACGACTTCGTTCGAGTTCAAGGAGTTCGTTTGGCAATGTTACGCGATCGGCTACCGCTCACTGCCTTTGGTTAGCATTACCGGTTTCATTATGGGTTTGGTACTCACGATACAGTCAAGACCTACCTTGGCTCAGTTTGGTGCCGAATCCTGGATTCCGGGTATGGTTACTTTGTCGCTGGTACGCGAAATCGCTCCGGTGATTACCGCTTTGATCTGTGCGGGAAAAATTGCGTCGGGGATTGGGGCCGAACTGGGCTCTATGAAAGTGACCGAGCAAATTGATGCCATGGAAGTGTCGGCCATCAATCCCTTTAAATACCTCGTTGTAACCCGTATTATGGCCACTACACTGATGGTGCCTGTACTCGTGATTTATGCAGACTTAGTAGGTTTATTTGGCGGATTCATTGGTTACAATATCCACGGCGAGGTGAGCCTGTTTCGTTTCTTTTCACAGGCGTTGGAGTCGTTGACTTTTATGGATTTGATTCCGGCCACGATCAAGACGGTGTTCTTTGGTTTTTTCATCGGGATGATAGGTTGCTTTAAAGGATTCCATGCCGAAAACGGAACCGAAAGCGTAGGTAAGGCAGCGAACTCGGCTGTAGTGACTGCATCGCTATCGATTTTTATCATTGACATGATTGCAGTACAAATCACCGATTTAATTTTTTGAGTATGGAGACAACCGCAAAAGAAACTACAGTAAAAGCGACGCCGCCTTCAAGCGAAATGGTCATTGATATTAAGGATTTACACAAATCGTTTGGTGCCAACAGTATCCTTAAAGGGGTAAATCTTAAAGTGGCCAAAGGCGAGAGTGTGGTGGTTTTGGGCAAATCTGGATCGGGCAAATCGGTAACGATTAAATGTTTGGTGGGGCTCATCGCGCCCGACACAGGCGAGCTCAACGTTTTTGGCACCGATGTGACCCAGCTCAACAACAATCAACTCAACGAGCTACGTGCCAGGATGGGATTTTTGTTCCAGACTGCGGCACTTTACGATTCAATGTCGGTACGGGAAAACCTCGGGTTTACGCTCAGGCATCACAACAAAAAACTCAGCGCCGATGAAATTGAACAAGCTACTATAGCAGCCTTGCAAGGAGTTGGCCTCGAAGAAGCCATAGATAAGATGCCGTCTGAGCTTTCGGGCGGGATGCGCAAAAGGATCGGATTGGCCAGGACGATGATCATCAAACCAGAGATTATGTTGTATGATGAACCCACGACGGGGCTCGACACCATCACCTCGCGTGAAATCAGTGAACTCATACTGGAGTTGCAAAGTAAGAACAAGACCACGTCGATCATCATCACGCACGATATGCCTTGTGCCAGGCTTACTGCCGACCGTATTGTGATCCTTAAGGAAGGCGTGATTGCAGCCGAAGGAACCTATGAAGAATTAGAAAAAAGTGAAGACGAATGGGTACGCTCATTTTTTATATAACCCCTATAAAGCAAAAATAACATGAATAAAGAAATACAATTTACCTCGAAATTGGGCATGTTTGTCACCATTGGGCTGGTGGCGTTTATACTCGCCATTTACCTGATCGGGAAGCAGCAGAACCTTTTTGGGACTACCTTTGAACTACAATCTAAATTTAAGAACGTAAGCGGGCTAAAGGTGGGCAACCAGGTAAGATTCTCGGGAATCAATGTGGGCACGATAGACGCTATTGACATTGTGAATGATTCTACGGTAATCGTCAAGGCCAAAATCGATGAGGAAGTACGCAAATTCATCAAGACCGATGCACAGGCAAGTATTGGGTCAGACGGTTTGATGGGCGATAAGATCCTGACAATTTCTCCGGGAGCGGCCTCGAACAAAACCGTGGAAGATGGTGCCATGATCGCCTCGGCCAAACCGGTTGAAATGGAACAGATCATGAAAAGCCTCCAGACTACTGTAGACAATGCTGGAGAAATCACGACGCAACTCGCCGAGTTTTCAAAGAAAATGAACAATGAAGATGGGGCACTTTCAAAATTGCTCACAGACGCAGAATTTGGGAACAGCATCAAGAATACGATGACCAACCTCGAGACATTTTCTAAAAACATGAACAATAAGAACAATGTGCTCAACAAGCTCACCAATGATGAAAAACTTGGTAAACAGGTAGATTCGGCGGTAGGGAATCTCAATGAAACAGTCAAGGCGGCGCAAAACAATTTCCTGCTTAAAGGCTATTTTAAGAAGAAAAAGCGAGCCGATGAGAAAAAAGCCAGACAGGCCAGAAAGCAGGCCGAAAAAACCAAAGAACGACAAGCTAAAGTAAAAGCAGAGTTGCAGGAAATAAAAAATGACAGCCAGCCAAACCATTAGCAATGGGAATTCTATAATCTTTTAAAGCAATCGCGTAAGGGATTTACGTCCGGAAAATTGAATTTTAGCAACTTGTATCACAACGTATTAACACACAATTATTTAAAAGTATACAAGATGAAAAATCCAAAGAAACTTGGCATCTGGATGGATCATAGCATGGCCCATGTCATGGAGTTTACCGACGAGCATTTTGAAGTAAACACAATTGAATCAGAGTATCCGCTCAAAGGGCAACACCAGCAAACTACTGCAATTACCCAAGCACAACGCAATAAGCAGTACAAGTACTATAAGAAATTAGGAGAAATCATTAAGGATTATTACCAAGTAATTCTTTTTGGGCCAACCGACGCAAAGATAGAATTGTTCAACTTACTTAGTGACGATGCCCGTTTTGTTAAAATCCAGGTAGAGATTAAGGAAACCGACCGTATGACCAGAAAACAACTGCATTCATTTGTCAATGAATATTTTACAGTATCGCACTAACAACAGTGACTTAGTGTTAAAAGAGAATCCCGGTGTAATATCCGGGATTTTTTTTTGTAATTTAGGTTCATAACCAATACCAACAATTATGAGAAAATTTATCCTAATCCCGATTATGGTAATTGCTACGCTGATGGGTTGCCAAAAAAGCAAGCAAGAGGCTGCCGCCGAAGCCGATGTAGCCGCTGCCGAAGCTGCCCTTGACAGCGCAGAAAGCAACCAGGTAGCCGTTCGCAAGGCGGCAACTGCAGCAGAGTGGCAGGAATTCAAGGAACAGGCCAATATCCTAATCCAGCAAAACAAGATTCGCATAGACGAACTGAAAGCCAGCGCTAAGGAGTCTGGAGACAAAAGCATGGAGGCAATCGAGGAAAAAAATAGGCAATTGCAAAACAAACTCGAATCGTATAAAAATGATGCGAGCGAAGATTGGGAAGCCTTCAAGGCCGGTTTCAACCAGGACAAGGATGACTTGCGGCGCGAACTGCTCAATAAATAAACTTTCAAGGCGGGACTCGGTTTCCGCTTTTTTTGTCCCTGAACTGGAAAATGTGTAACGAATTGTAAAAGTTCTATAACACAATTGTGCGCGTTTGATGGCATCTTTGTAAGACAAGAAACCAAATAAAACACAACACATGTCAAGTTTACTCTACATTATTGCAGTGGTGCTGGTAATTGCCTGGGCCATCGGATTTTTTGCTTACAGCGTAGGCGGAATCATCCATATTTTGCTCGTCATCGCCATCGTTGCGATATTACTCAGGATCATTCAGGGAAAGAAAGTATTATAAATCATTTAAATATCACATTATGAAATCAGTTAATAGCAAGTTAGCATTGGGATTATTGGGCGGATTGGCCGCTGGAGCATTATTGGGCGTTTTGTTCGCTCCGGATAAAGGGTCAAATACCAGAAAGAAAATCGCCGACAAAGGCAAAGACTACGCCGACGATCTTAAGAACAAATACGACACGATTTTGGGTTCGGTAACCCGTAAGTACGAGAATTTGTTCCAGGAAGGCGAAGAGTTACTCGCCGATGGAAAGTCGCGCTATGAGCAGCTCAAGGCAGAAGGCAAGTCTAAGTTCAATGATTTAAAAGACGAAGCCAAATCGAAATTAGAAGAAGCCAAAAACGAAGTAAGCGCCTACAAAGCTTAATTCTTATCTTAGCCTAAAATAAGACTAACCGTTAAAATCATGGAAAATCCGACAACAATCGAAGCGCTTTTAGAGAAAGCAGAGAATTACACACGCACTTCTATCGAGCTGGCCAAGCTCCAGGCGATAGACAAGGGTGCTGATATCGTTTCCTCGGCTGTTGCCGGAGTCGCAATTACAGTTGTTGTCGGGACTTCCCTGATTTTACTCAATATAGGGGTAGCCTTTTGGATAGGCGAGCAGTTGGGTGCCGCTTACTACGGATTTTTTGCCGTTGCCGGCTTTCACTTACTTGTGGCGATTTTATTGTATGTATTTAGGAACCAATGGATTAAACTTCCTATCAGCGACCGCATTATTACCGGTATGCTAACACCAAAAAGAAGATGAATACTAAAAACGCTACCACCGATCTAGACGAACGAATCGTGATGCTCCAGGCAAAAAAAGCTGGGGAATGGGAAGAACTCAAAAAACAATTTGAGGTCACTAAAGAAAGTCTTCGGCCCATGAACCTTGTAAAAGGTGTATTTCAGGACATTACAAGTTCACCAGATATCAAAAAAAATATAGTTGGCAATGTCGTTGGACTTGCCACGGGCTATCTTTCTAAAAAAATCGTTTTTGGAGGCACGCACAATCCGCTCAAGAAAATTGCCGGTGCCATACTGCAATTTGCCGTCACTAATTTTGTAGGTAAAAAGATGGAAAAATCGGCCAAGGAAAGAACCGAAGAACAAGAGCAACCCTTGTCACATCGGTCAGAGACACAACAACCTATTTCAAACTAATAAGTTACGTATTCTGTAATTTCAAGGCCGTAACCAATCATTCCGACGCGTTTTGCATGCTCGGCATTGGAGACGAGTTTGATTTTAGAGATGTCGATGTCGTGTAGTATCTGCGCACCTATACCAAAATCCTTGATGTCCATCTTAATTTGCGGTGCTTTAAAAATGCCTTTGGCTTGTAGTTGCTTGAGTTCGGCCAGACGATTAAGTAAATCGTTGGCTTGTAGTTCCTGATTGATAAATAAAATGGCACCTCGTCCTTCTTCATGGATCAACTGGAACATATCGTCGAGTTTCTTGTCGGCGTTATTGGTCAAAGTCCCTAAAATGTCATTGTTGGTTAGGGTAGAATTGATACGGGTGAGAATCGCATCCCCATTATTCCAGGTTCCTTTCGTGAGTGCAATGTGCACTTGTTTGTTTGTGGTTTGTTGGTAAGCGCGTAACCTAAAATCGCCAAATCTCGTGGCAATTTCAAAATCTTCTTTCTTTACAATGAGACTGTCGTGCTGCATGCGATAAGCGACCAAATCTTCTATCGAGACGAGTTTGAGGTTGAATTTTTTAGCGACTTCTACCAATTCGGGCAAACGCGCCATCGATCCATCCTCATTCATAATCTCACAAATCACACCTGCCGATTTGAATCCGGCCAAACGTGCAAAATCTATCGCCGCCTCGGTGTGTCCGGTTCTCCTGAGTACGCCACCTTGCTTGGCAATCAAAGGGAATACGTGTCCTGGGCGCGCCAAATCGTGCGATTTGATTTCGGGATTCACCAACGACAATACGGTTTTGGCACGATCAACAGCAGAAATCCCAGTGGTCACACCGTGTCCACGCAAATCTACCGATACGGTAAAAGCGGTTTCCATGTGATCGGTATTATTGTGTACCATCGCGTGCAAACCAAGTTCCTTACAGCGGTTTTCTGTGAGCGGCGCGCAAATCAATCCGCGTCCGTGTGTGGCCATGAAATTGATCATTTCGGGCGTTGCCATTTCGGCAGCAGCGAGAAAATCCCCTTCATTTTCACGATCTTCATCATCTACAACAATAATGACTTTGCCCTGACGGATGTCTTCTATGGCTTCTTCTATGGTGTTGAGTTTGATGGTTTGGGCAATCGTTGTCATTTCTTTTTGAATATTTTGTTGAAGGTTTTGCGCAGCGGTTCGGTTATCGCATCCATGCTGATAAAGCTGATGTCATTCGTGGCGCGATAGGTGAGCAGCAATGCCAACGGTGTGAGGATAAAGGTCGCCATCCAGCAACCCATAAATGGTGTCATGCCACTTTCCTGCGCTACCTTTTTGCTGAAGGTGTTGATGAAGTGGTAAATGATGAATATCAAAACGGCAAAAACAATAGGCAAACCCAGTCCGCCTTTCCTGATAATTGCCCCCAGAGGTGCCCCGATGAAAAACATCAGGATACACGCAAAGGCGATTACAAATTTGTCGTATAGCGCAATCCAGTGGCTGTTGATGATTTTTCGTTTGTAGTCCATTTCAAGTTTGGTCCCGTCGATGGCGAACGTTGAACTTACGATGTTCCCGGCCGCAACTTTAAGTATGGTGGATTGTTCTACGGGTTTGAAATTCGTGAGCAGAGGCTTGTTCATGGGCAATTTACCATTGACAGGATCGTTGGGCGTAAACGCATTGATACCGGTACGCATGTAGATGTTGTCGGAGAACGAAACCACATCTTTTTGATAGCTCTTGTTCAACGAATCGAGTGTGTAGCGCAGTTCGTTGATGTTGAGCATGGTATTGGTGTTGTTGATAGAAAAATCTACAGATCCGGCGTTATTGAGTTTGGCCAGATCCAGGTTGATGATGTATTTTTTGAACGCACTTTTGGCAAACGGCAGTTTTTTGCGTTCCTCGAATTTTTTAGGGACAAGATCTTCGTAGTAATACCCATCGTTGAGTACCAATTTTAAAATGTTTGATTTTTCATTGCTCATCAGTTCACCGGTTTTGGCCTTGATGACATTGCGGCTGCCTTCAAACGGCCCGGCTTTTTTATGGATGGTGACGCCTTTAAGGTAGTTGCCGTTTTCGCCTTCTTTTTTCTCAACCTTAATATTATACGAACCCACATCCGAGAACTGCCCTTCGGCAATCGCCATGGCTGGTTTCATCTGTGCAATGTCTTTTCTAAAGTTGATGAATTTGTACTCGGCATACGGAATCACATTGTTGGCAAAGAAGAACGCAGCGACACTCAAAAGCAAGATAAAAATAGACAGGCTCTTCATGGCGCGCTGTAATGAAATTCCCGCCGATTTCATCGCGGCAAACTCGTAATTTTCGGCAAAACTGCCAAACGTCATGATCGATGCCAAAAGTACCGAAAGCGGCAACACCAGCGGAATGATACGCGGCATGGCAAACAATAAAAACTTAAGGACAAGAATAAAATCAAGATCTTTTCCCGCCAATTCAGAAATGAATAGCCAGACGGTTTGAAGTATGAAGATAAAGAAGAGGATGACAAATACCGAGGCAAATGTACCCAGGAAACTTTTTAAAAGATATCTGTCGAGGATTTTCACTTCAAAAATTAATCTAACTTATTGATGTAGTATTTTGGGTATTTACTCGCGTCAAAGGTAAACTGATTTTTTGATAATGGCTGATTGGTTTTAAAAGAATTAACAGTGAGTGTGGTTTTGGTCCCGTTTTTACCCACTTCAATTAAATTGTAGATGTTTTTGGTCTGGATGTCAATGCCCAACAGGATTTCTTTGCGTTGGTCTTTGCTGTTGGTCGGGGTCAATTTAATGTATTGGATTTGGCGCCCTTTGACATTTTGAACAATGTCCCAGAAAAATTTGTATCCGGTATTGAAAAAGGTCAGCATCTTAGAAGGTGAAACCGCTGTATCATCTTTCTCATTAAATTTGGTGACAGAAATTTCCTCGTCTTCGGGATTGATGGTGTAGATTTTCTTACCGTCGAACATCTTGGTGACGCCCATCAGGTTAAGCACGTACATATTGCCCTGAATGGTAACATTTCCCTTACTTTCCTGGTTGATGTTTTCTTTAGAATTGTTCAGCGCGTACTTAAAGTCGATGACGATATTCTTGTAACTTTTTACCTTTGAGGTTACCTGGTCAAGCAGATCTTTTGCTTTTTTATCCTGGGCCTGGACGGAGAAACTAAATAGAAGTAGGAATGCGATTGGGACAAGCTTTTTCATTCGGCTAATTTTGTTCATTATTAAAAAATTGATCCAATGCGCTCAAATCGGTGATATTGACATTTCGTGCTTTGCTTCCCTCAAAAGGGCCAACGATTCCGGCGGCTTCGAGTTGGTCGATCAGTCGTCCGGCGCGGTTATAACCCAATTTCAGTTTGCGTTGCAGCAATGAAGCCGAGCCTTGCTGTGAGGTCACAATAATCTCTGCGGCTTCCCTAAATAGCGCATCTCTTTCAGAAATGTCCATATCAAGATTGATGCCACTCTCGCCTTCACCAACGTATTCAGGGAGCAGGTAAGCATTGGGATACGCCTTCTGCGAACCAATAAATTCTGTAATCTTTTCTACCTCAGGTGTGTCCACAAAAGCGCATTGCACGCGGATCACATCGTTTCCGTTAGAATACAACAAATCGCCTCGCCCGATGAGTTGATCGGCACCTTGCGTGTCCAAAATCGTACGTGAATCGATCTTAGATGTCACGCGAAAAGCAATCCTCGCCGGGAAATTCGCTTTAATAATTCCCGTAATTACGTTCACCGATGGCCGTTGCGTAGCAATAATCAAGTGGATTCCAATCGCTCTGGCGAGCTGGGCCAAACGAGCAATCGGTGTCTCTACTTCTTTTCCTGCGGTCATGATCAAATCGGCAAACTCATCCACGACAAGTACTATATAAGGCAGGAAACGATGCCCATTCTCGGGATTGAGTTTGCGGTTCTTGAACTTTTCGTTGTACTCCTTGATATTGCGCACCATCGCGTCTTTGAGCAGCGAATAGCGGTCGTCCATTTCTACGCAAAGCGAATTGAGCGTATTGATGACCTTGTTGTTATCGGTAATGATCGCATCGCCAGAATCGGGTAGCTTGGCGAGATAATGTCTTTCTATTTTATTGAACAACGTGAGCTCGACTTTTTTCGGGTCGACGAGTACGAATTTCACCTCGGCCGGATGTTTCTTGTATAGCAACGAAGTCAATACCGCATTGAGCCCAACCGATTTTCCTTGCCCGGTTGCACCAGCCATGAGTAAGTGTGGCATCTTGGCGAGATCCACGACGAAAGTTTCGTTAGAGATGGTTTTCCCGAGTGCAATGGGCAGTTCCATTTCGGCTTCCTGGAATTTCGCGGCACCGATGACACTTTTCATTGAAACCATCGTTGGGTTTTTGTTCGGTACTTCGATACCGATGGTTCCCTTGCCCGGAATCGGCGCGATGATACGGATTCCCAAAGCCGAAAGTGACAACGCGATATCGTCTTCAAGGCTCTTGATTTTTGAAATTCGGATTCCCGCTTCCGGTACAATTTCATACAAAGTCACCGACGGACCTACAGTAGCCTTAATCTGGGCAATTTCAATTTTATAATTGCGTAGTGTTTCTACGATGTTGTTCTTGTTTTCCTCGAGTTCGGCCTGGTTGATGGTAATGCCGCCGCCCGAGTATTCCTTTAATAAGTCAAGCGTAGGGAATTTGTAATTGGACAAATCCAAAGTAGGGTCGAACAAACCGAAATCTTCAACGAGTTTGGCCGCAAGATTTTCTTCAATAATGTCTTCTTCGGGTGCTTTCTCAATCGTGAACGCATCGTCGTTGGTATGAATGACCTCTGGTTCTGCGGGTTTTATTGGCGCAATCGGCGAAAGCGCGATCGGTTTTTCCTCAATCGGCTTGTCGGTATGTAAATGAATCTCAGACGGATGTTCTATCGTTGGTTTTAACGCGTCCTTGTTGATTTCAAACTGCGAGACCGGCTTTAATTCTGGCTCTGGAAAATCCTCTTCTTCAATTTCCATTACCTCTGATTTTACGGCAAATTCTTCTAGGTTATAGGCCTTTTCGGCTTCAGTCGATGGTGCCATCATCGTTTTTACAGAGGCAAGGCTTTCGTCGATTTCACTTTTGCTTTTTTCAAAAAACGATTTGACACTGTCGGGCGACACTTTAATTTTGAAAATCAGGTAAATGATGATGCCAAAAATCAAAACGAGCAATGTTCCGGTCTTGCCGATGTAATCCTGGGCAAATTGATTCATTTCATATCCTATCGTACCACCGAGTTCGGGTAGAGAAGTGGCAAAAAATCCAAAGAGGATTGAAATGAGTACCATCGCGAACAAGTCCCAAAACCAAATATTCTTTAATTTTTTTAACGGGATGTCAAGCGCGAGGAAAGAACCAGTCAGGAAAAACAACTTGACCAAAAGGAAAGCGGCGACGCCAAATCCGCGATAGACAAAAAAGTCGGCGAGTATGGCACCAAATTTTCCGAGCCAGTTGTGTACTTTTTCAGATCGGGCTAAGGTTCCCAGCGCGCTTTGGTCTTCATGACCGTAAATGAAAAAGGAAATAAAAGCCACGAGCAACGCGATGGCAAACAAGATGAGCAGTGCGCCCACAAGTAATTTATGCTGTCGGGTGATTTTCCATGTTTTCTTTGCCGAAGGGGCGGTTTTAGCTGCAGTTTCCTTTGTCGTTTTTGCCATCCTGAGTTGAAATAATTGCTATAAAAATAGGGAAAAAATCGGATTTTGGATTATAAAACTTTTGGCATATAAATCATCAAACCGATAGCAATGGCGGTCATTGCCGCAAAAAATACCGCACCGGCAGCGATGTCTTTGATAAAGCCGATTTTTTCATGAAATTCGGGGTGGATAAAGTCTGCTATTTTCTCCACGGCGGTATTGAGCCCTTCTATACCAAGCACCAATCCGATGGCCAGCGTTTGCAGCATCCATTCGGTCATGGAGATTTCAAAGTAAAAGCCCGCCACCACCATGAGTACGCCAATTGAGGCCTGTACCATTACACTGTGCTCTGTGGTGAGTAATTTTACGGCTCCTTTGAGCGCGAATCCCATACTCTTGAACCGGCCGCTAAAGAAAGTGTTGTCTTTTTCGAATGCCATCGCGAGGGTTATAATGCAGCCAAAGCGGCTTCGTAATTGGGTTCATCACTGATGTTTCCTACTTGTTCGGTGTGGGTAATGACACCATTTTCATTGATGACCACCACCGCGCGCGAATGCAATCCGTTAAAAATACCTTCGGTGATTTCAAGCCCGTAAGCCTTGCCAAAACTGCCGTCTACAAAATCAGAAAGACAGATAGCGTTATCGATACCTTCTACACCGCAAAAACGTTTCATGGCAAATGGCAGGTCGCGCGCAATGCAAAGCACTTTGGTATTGGGCAGGTTGGCTGCGCGCTCATTGAATTTACGTACCGACATCGCGCAGGTACTCGTATCAATGCTCGGAAAAATATTCAAAACCAGTTTATGGCCTTTGAAATCGTTGAGCGTTGCCACCGACAAATCGTTCCTGACGAGTTTAAAATCGGGCGCAGCGGTATTTATTTTTGGCAGTTCGCCATTGGTGTGTATTGGATTTCCTCCTAAAATTATCGTAGCCATAGGTTGTTTTTTTTACTGCCCAAAAGTAAGGATTTATTTGCGGAGATAAAACACCAAAGACGATATTGCCGAATTCTCACCTGCAATAAAAAAAACAAAAAAACATCGCACTGGTTATGGCCGGTACGATGTCTTTTTGAAATTGGATAAAATTACTTGTCTATCGAGCCCAAAACCCGTTGCATGAAAGCATTTAGCGCTTGTTTTTTATCGGTTCCAGACTGGATGAGTTTGTGTACTTCGAGTGCGCCATACATATTAGAGATGAGTTCGCCAATCACATCGAGTTCTTCATCTTTGAGCGAGGGAACTTCGGTGAGCGCCTCGAGTACTTCAATGGTTTCAATGAGGTAATCGGCATCATTGTCTTCAATGAATTGCGTGAGTTGTTTGATTACCGGAAGCTTCATACGATTTCGTTTACAAGGTCGTTAAGCACTTCGGCTTTGTTGGTCTGCGTTTCGTTGGTAAGTTTCCCGTTGACGAAAGTCGCAAAAGTGGGCAGGTTAGATACATTGGCCAGCTTCCTCGACTCGGGTGCATTTTCTGCATCCACCAAAACAAAAGTGATATTGTCATTCTCGGCAGCCAGCTTCTTGAACTTTGGTTTCATGATCCGGCAGTTGCCACACCACGAAGCCGAGTATTGCACGACTACTTTTTCGTTGGTGTTGACGATATTTTGAAGGGTGTCTTCGTTTAATTCTATGAGCATATTTTTAGATTTTGAGACACGGCTGCGCCTTTGGACACGCCCTTTGGGTTTTGGACGCGCTGCGCTTTAGACAGTAAGATCAGTCAAAAGCGCCGCGTGTCTAAAGTGAAACGTGTCTGATTAATTGGCCGATAAATACGCAGCAGTACTATTCCTATCCGCGCTCATAGCCTCTTTACCGCTTTCCCAGTTGGCCGGGCAAACTTCACCTTTGGTTTGGATGTGGGTGTAGGCATCAATCAGTCGCAAGAATTCGTTTACGTTCCTGCCCAGTGGCATATCGTTGACGCTTTCGTGGAAGATTTTTCCGGTTTCATCTATCAGGTAGGTGGCGCGGAAAGTGACATTAGAACCCTCTATCATGATTGAGTCTGTCTCTTCGCTGTAACTTGTAGAATCGATATCTAAGATACCAAGGATATTGGATAGGTTTCTGTTGGTGTCGGCAAGAATTGGGTAGGTAACGCCTTCAATACCACCCGCATTTTTTGGTGTGTTGAGCCAGGCAAAGTGCACTTCATTGGTGTCGCAAGAAGCGCCGATTACCATAGTATTGCGTTTCTCGAATTCTTGTAAAGCCGCCTGGAATGCGTGCAACTCGGTAGGGCAAACAAAAGTAAAATCTTTCGGGTACCAGAACAAGATTACTTTTTTGTTGTTTTGTACCGCCTCATCCAGCACGTTGATTTTTAAATTATCGCCCATAAAAGAGATGGCGTCTACGGTAATGCTTGGGAATTTTTTTCCTACTAGTGACATAATGTATATGGTTTTTAAAATTATTATTTGATGGCGCAAAATTAGGCATAAAGTAGTTTTGTTTTTATAAATTAAACATTCTATTTCGCTATCAATAGATAGTTTTGGGTTATTCAAAGCACAATCCGGCTGTACGCTATAGCTTTTGTTCTAAAATGCTTTTTTGAAACCAGCGTAAAGCGCTTCGGTTGGTCGCGTTTGCGCTGGGCAAAAAATGCATTTTACTCTCAAAAGGCTGCCGCTGCCATCCGGGCTAGGCTCGGCACTCCAAAGATTTACTGCGGCACATTAACATTTGATGCAGAAATGCTGCTTTGACGATTTGCAGGGAATTAGTAGATTGCCTTCAGGGAAGGGGCGGTAACGTCCCTATAAATTTTAAAAATATCCGAAATGCAGGAAAACTGGAAGATTTCATAAAGTTTCATTTGTGCCCAATCATCAAGTCATCGATTCTGTTCCAAATTGAATAAATGTCATGAGTAATTGCGGGTTCATTTTTACATTTGATTCCTCCCAATAAAAAAGCGTCCCGATAATGGAACGCTCTTTAAATTTGTTTGTATTATTCGGCTGCGCCTTGGGCGGAGCAATTTAGTAGCAACATTAGAATCGATCGAGATTCATCACCTTATCCCAAGCCAAAGCAAAATCGTTTACAAATTTAGCTTTGGCGTCATCGCTTGCATATACTTCTGCCAGGGCACGCAATTCCGAATTCGACCCAAAAACAAGGTCGGCTCTCGTGGCAGTCCATTTTACAAAACCTGTTTTGCGGTCGCGACCCTCGTAAAGTTCCTTGTCGGCGGTACGCGCTTTCCATTCGGTCCCCATATCGAGCAGGTTCACGAAGAAGTCATTGGTGAGTTGTCCGGGTTTGTCGGTAAAGATGCCATGTGTTGATCCGTCATAGTTGGTTCCTATAGCCCGCAATCCGCCCACCAAAACGGTAAGCTCTGGCGCAGACAGGTTGAGTAGTTGCGCTTTATCAATCAACAAAGACTCGGTCGCTACTGGGAAATGAGACTTGCGGTAATTTCTGAAACCATCGGCTATTGCCTCCAGGTAATGGAACGAATCCACATCGGTTTGCTCCTGCGAAGCGTCCATCCGTCCGGGCGTGAAGGGAATGTAGACAGCTTGTCCGGCATCTTTTGCGGCTTTTTCAACGCCTGCATTTCCAGCCAGTACAATCAAATCGGCGAGCGATATTTTCTTTCCACCGGTTTGCGCGTTGTTGAACTCTTTTTGGATGTTCTCTAATTTCGACAATACTTTTTGCAACTGCGCCGGATTGTTTACTTCCCAATCTTTTTGCGGGGCGAGCCTAATCCTTGAACCATTCGCACCTCCGCGTTTGTCCGATCCCCTAAACGTCGCCGCCGATGCCCAGGCCGTCGATACCAGTTCCGAAACACTCAAGCCAGATGCCAGAACGGTTTGTTTTAGAGACGCAACATCATTGGAATCTGCGAGCGAATGGTTTACTTCGGGAATCGGGTCCTGCCAGATCAATTCTTCCTTCGGCACTTCTGGACCAAGGTATCTTTCTTTTGGCCCCATGTCGCGATGGGTGAGCTTGAACCAGGCGCGAGCAAAAGCATCGGCAAACGCATCGGGATTTTCAAGGAAACGGCGCGAGATTTTTTCATACGCCGGATCGAATCGCAATGACAAATCGGTGGTGAGCATGGTGGGCAATTTGTTGGCACCGCCAAAGGCATCGGGAATAATTGCGTCGGCATTCCTGGCTACCCATTGGTGTGCGCCGGCGGGGCTTTTGCTAAGTTCCCACTCAAAACCAAAGAGGTTTTCAAAAAAATTGTTGCTCCATTTGGTGGGGGTTTTGGTCCAGGTCACTTCAAGGCCGCTGGTGATTGTGTCGGCACCTTTTCCTGTGCCAAAGCTATTTTTCCAGCCAAAGCCTTGCAGTTCTAGATCTTCGGCTTCGGGTTCTTTGCCTACGTGGTCGGAGGTTGAGGCACCGTGGGTTTTCCCAAAAGTATGCCCGCCGGCAATTAAGGCTACGGTTTCCTCATCGTTCATGGCCATACGACCAAAAGTGTCGTGGATGTCTTTTGCCGCCAGGATAGGGTCGGGGTTGCCATCGGGTCCTTCGGGATTGACGTAGATTAATCCCATCTGTACGGCGGCGAGTGGTTTTTCAAGATTTCGGGTGTGCACCTCACCATCGGCGTTGTCATCAGACACCAGTACGCCGCTTCCTGCAACGCCATCCGATCCCTTGGCATAGCGCAGGTCACCACCAAGCCAGGTGTTCTCGGATCCCCAATAAACCGACTCATCGGCTTCCCAGACATCTTCGCGTCCGCCGGCAAATCCAAAGGTCTTGAATCCCATAGATTCTAGTGCGACATTCCCGGTGAGCACCATCAAATCGGCCCAGGAAATCTTGTTGCCGTATTTCTGTTTGATGGGCCAAAGCAACCGGCGTGCCTTGTCAAGGCTCACATTATCTGGCCAGCTGTTGAGCGGCGCAAAGCGTTGCAAGCCGGCGCCTGCGCCACCGCGTCCGTCGGTGATACGGTACGTTCCGGCAGCGTGCCAGGCCATACGGATAAACAATCCGCCGTAATGGCCAAAATCGGCAGGCCACCAATCTTGCGAATCGGTCATGAGCGCATTCAAATCTGCTTTAAGGGCTGCAAAGTCGAGGCTTTTGAACGCTTCGGCATAATTGAAGTTTTCGTCCATTGGGTTAGACCCCGGATGATGCTGGCGCAGGATATTAAGGTTTAACTGGTTGGGCCACCAGTTGCGGTTGCTGGTGCCATTTTCGGCACTTTGGGTCAATGACCCACTAGAGAACGGGCATTTACCCGTAGCTTCTTGATTTTCCATATTGTATTGTTTTTTGTCGGTTGGAGAAGTATAAATTTAGCCTTTCTTTTGCTATGCGCGAAGCGTTTTAATTTAATATTACTATCCGTTAATCGTCAAAATTTATGTTTGCTATTTTGAGTGCCCTGTCTTTTCTTTTATATATTTGTTTGCAACAGACAGCAACAAGAAATTATGGCATTCAACGACTTATTTAGAAAGAAAACCGTACAGGACATTCTTAAACAGGTAGCGCAAAATGAATCAGAAGGGCATCATTCGCTCGGCAAACATTTAACCACAAGGGATTTAACGGCATTTGGTATTGCAGCGATAGTGGGCGCGGGGATTTTTAGCACTATCGGTAAGGCAAGTGCCGATGGTGGGCCAGCAGTAATCTTCTTGTTTCTTTTCACGGCAATGGCTTGTGGCTTTGCGGCTTTTGCTTATGCCGAATTTGCATCGATGGTTCCCGTTTCCGGAAGTGCATACACTTATTCTTATGTAGCTTTTGGAGAAATCATCGCCTGGATTATTGGCTGGGCACTGATTATGGAATACGCCATTGGTAACATCACCGTCGCTATTTCGTGGAGCGATTATTTTACGGGTTTGCTCGAAGGGATGAACATTCACCTGCCGCAATATGTACAAATGGATTACCTGACCGCCTCCAACAGTTTCAGGGATGCCACGGCGCTTATGCAGGGCGGGAAATCATTTGAAAACCTTAGCGCCGGGCTGCAGAGCGCTTATACCGCCTGGACCACCGCTCCAACCATAGGATCGTTTCATTTGGTAGCCGATTTGCCGGCTTTGTTCATCATAGTTGTCATCACCGCTTTGGTATACCGCGGTATGAAAGAATCGAGAAATGCCAGCAACTTAATGGTGGTGGTAAAGTTGTGCATCATCCTGTTAGTGATTGCTGTCGGCGTTTTTTATGTGGATACCAATAACTGGCATCCGTTTGCGCCTAATGGCGTATCGGGCGTGCTTAAAGGCGTTTCGGCGGTCTTCTTTGCCTATATTGGTTTTGATGCGATTTCGACCACTGCCGAGGAATGTAAGAATCCGCAACGCGATTTGCCGCGCGGTATGATGTGGGCCATCATTATTTGTACCCTTCTATACATTGTCATCGCTTTGGTGCTCACCGGAATGGTTAATTATTCGGAGCTTAATGTTGGTGATCCCCTGGCATTTGTGTTCCAAAAACTCAATATGCAATGGATGTCGGGGATCATAGCCGTAAGTGCTGTCGTCGCTATGGCCAGTGTACTTTTGGTTTTCCAGATGGGACAGCCGCGAATCTGGATGAGCATGAGCCGCGACGGATTGCTGCCAAAACGGTACTCTCGGGTTCACCCTAAATTCAAGACACCCTCGTATGCGACTATTGTTACCGGTTTCGTGGTTGCAGTTCCGGCCTTGTTCCTGAATTTGACTATGGTGACCGATCTGTGCAGTATAGGCACCTTGTTTGCATTTGTACTGGTTTGCGCTGGCGTTTTGGTGCTCCAGAACAAGCCGGGCATACCTCGTGGAAAATTCAAAACGCCTTATATAAACGCCAAGTACATTGCGCCGATTTTGTTGCTGGGCGGGCTGGTTTTTGCCTTTGTTTATAATAAGCAATCCACCATGGATTTTCTCACCAATGAAAAACAAATCAATACGCCCGAAGCGATTGTTACTGCACTGAGTCAAACCGATACCAAGATTGTTTACGAATACCTGATTGCCAAAAATGAAAATGACGCTACCATTACAGATCTTGAAGCACTCTTGAGCAAGTACAGCGAAGATGATGTCGTTTATAGAAATACGATAGACAGTTTGCCTATCGCCGAATCTGTTAAGTACGAAAGCGGTTTTGCCTTATTCAAACACAAAATCCCGATGTGGATATTTTTGGTAGTGCTTATTGGGCTCGTGATTTGGGCAATTAGAGAAAACCTGTCGCTTATTCCGTTGCTTGGGTTGGTGTCGTGCCTCTACATGATGGCCGAACTCAGTGTCTGGAATTGGATTTATTTTACTTGCTGGTTGCTCATCGGGCTAATGATCTACTTTGGGTTTAGCAGGAAAAACAGCAAACTCAACAACGCATAAAAAAAGCCGTTAGGAACATCGTTGTACGGCTTTTGGTTTATGTGACTGCAGTTGGGCGCTTGTTACAGCTTGATAAACTTTTTGGTGATTTTGCCTTGGTCGGCGACCATTTCAATGAGGTAACTTCCCGATTGGAGCGCCGATACATCCAAAGACATAGCGGGTGACAATTGTTTTTCTCCGACAGTTTGAACGAGTTGTCCCAAAGTGTTGTAAATCCTTGCCGACTGCAACGTGATTCTTTCGTTGGTTTCTACTTTTAGTACTTGCTGAACGGGGTTCGGGTAGCATTTGATCCCATTGTTTTTTTCAAAATCTTCGGTCGCTAAAGGATTGTAAAATACGGTCGAAACCGGATTGGTCGTAATCGGAAAATTGAAATCAAAATAAATCTTGGCCTGGTTAAGTACCACATCACCAGCCTGGATACCGGCAATCGGCCTGATCTGAAAGCTCACGTATCCGTGGCTGTTGGGTTCATCCACCGACGCGGCGGGCAGGTTGATATTATCAAATGCAAATTCAATCTTATTGGCCGCCAAGGTCACGTGACAAGGATGGCTTAAAAAAACCATTTGTAAGGTATTGATATCGAGTTTGTCAGACAAAAGGTCGGTGATGACGACATCTTCTGCAACTTCGTTGCCCGTATTCTGGAACCGGATGGTGTATTGCAACGGAAACGGATGGTTGTTTACCGGCTGAGACGAAGAAGAAACGCTTTTTTCATTGGGATCATACGATCCGGTAACAGTCTGTGAAAGCACCGTGTGGTTGTTGGTGCTGGCTTCATCGCTGTCTTCGGGCGTGATGTGCGCGGTACATTCAACAATGTCACCTATGTTTACTGCAGGAGTTTCCATAGGCGAGTTTACGTTTAAGGTTAGCGCAATCTCCCGGGTTTCAAAAGGTTTGAGGTTGGAGTATGTCCAGTTCAGTGCGGCAAAAGTGCTTACCGCCTGCGGACTGGCCATGACAAAGTCGAGTAAGTTTTCGTTGTAATTGAAAGTGATGTTCCCGTCAATGGTGGTTGTTCCCTTATTTTTATACACAATCTTATACAAAGCGTCAAATCCCGGGCGAACTGCCGATACAGGAACAATGCTAATCTCAACATCCTCGTGCGTACCATTGGGTAAAATACAAAAACCAGCGATGGCACTATTGCCCAAACCCTGGAAAGTGCAGGTGAAGGATTCTGGCGAGAGGTGGTAATACGGATTGTCGAATTGCGGCATCACCGTAATATTTTGCTCAGGACTGTTAAAAGTATAATTGCCATTCCCGTCGCAAAAAGTCGTGCCGCTCGATTGCGCGCCATGCATAATTTTTATTGGAATTGAAATCGCAGGTGTGTCTGACAGGCTGCAACCATTGTCGTCGGCGTCAATTCTAATGCTTCCGCTGATCGTGTTGTAATCGATCTGCGCGAAACCCGAAAATGCAATCAAAAGCCCTATCGCTAATAATAACTTCTTCATTAGAATTTGTTTTTTGCGTTTTGCCACCTGTTCAAAAAACAAGTAAACACGTTTTATAAAGATTTAAGCCTATGGTCTTTAATCGACAGGATTTTAAGGTAGCTAATTTAACATTTTATTTAGAAAGACAATAAATTTGTGGAGAAATCATTGCGATTAAATTCAAACTCCTTTAAAAAATCCTGAAATGCAGACAAAATTGAGTTGCTCCAGTCCTTGATATATAAGGAATTTCTGCATTGATTTTCGTTTTGACGTGCGCAACAATATTTTCACTTCAACTTCTTACCAAACTTATAAACAAAAAACTGTAATTTTGCTACACTTTTTAAACACAAAAAACAATATACCATGAGTTCATTTGACGTAGTCGTTATAGGTTCTGGCCCTGGCGGATATGTGTCGGCGATCCGTTGCGCACAACTCGGCTTTAAAACCGCAATTATTGAAAAATACCCTACTTTGGGCGGAACCTGCCTCAATGTGGGTTGTATACCTTCTAAGGCCTTACTCGATTCTTCGCACCATTACCACGATGCCATTTCTCATTTTGCCGAGCACGGGATAGAAATCAGCGGCGACATCAAAATGAACCTCAAAAAGATGATCGAGCGCAAAGCATCGGTGGTAGACCAAAACGTCAGCGGCATCAAATATTTGATGGACAAAAATAAGATCACCGTTTTTGAAGGGATCGGATCCTTCCAAGATGCCACGCACATTAAAGTCACCAACGGTAAAAACTCCGAAGTGATCGAAGCCAAAAACACTATCATCGCTACCGGTTCTAAACCATCGACTTTGCCGTTCATCAAAATCGACAAGAAACGCATCATCACATCAACCGAAGCTTTGCAACTTACCGAAATCCCAAAACACCTCGTCGTTATTGGTGGCGGCGTCATTGGGCTCGAGCTTGGCCAAGTGTATTTGCGTCTGGGCGCGCAGGTATCGGTAGTCGAATTCATGGATCGCATCATTCCGGGAATGGACAGCGCGCTTTCTAAAGAACTCACCAAAGTCCTTAAAAAACAAGGCATGAAATTCTACACATCGCACAAAGTGAAATCGGTCGAGACCAAAGGCAAAACGGTCACTGTTTTAGCCGATTCCCCAAAAGGAGAAACCGTTACGCTCGAAGGCGATTACGCACTGGTTTCTGTCGGAAGGCGTCCATACACCGATGGGCTTGCTGCCGAAAAAGCCGGCATTACACTCACCGACCGCGGACAAATCGAAGTCAATGACCATTTGCAGACCAATGTTTCTAATATCTACGCAATTGGCGATGTCGTTCGCGGCGCCATGCTCGCACACAAAGCCGAAGAAGAAGGCGTGATGGTGGCCGAAATTCTCGCCGGACAAAAGCCGCACATCGATTACAACCTGATTCCTGGTGTCGTTTACACCTGGCCCGAAGTGGCTGCGGTAGGAAAAACAGAAGAACAATTAAAAGAATCGGGAGTTGCCTATAAAGCCGGAAGTTTCCCGTTCAAGGCGCTCGGAAGATCACGCGCGAGCGGAGACACCGATGGTTTCGTGAAGATCCTCGCCGATGCCAAAACCGATGAAGTCCTGGGCGTACACATGATTGGCGCAAGAACTGCCGACTTGATTGCCGAAGCCGTCACTGCAATGGAGTTCCGCGCTTCTGCCGAAGACCTTTCAAGAATGAGCCACGCGCACCCAACCTATGCCGAAGCCGTCAAGGAAGCCGCCCTCGACGCTACAGACAAGCGTCCGTTGCACATGTAAAATAAAAAATAACCCATCGTTTGTCGTTCGACATTGGTCATTTGTCATTCAACTTTCCACCAACAAAAAACCCGTCCAGCAATGAACGGGTTTTGTTTTCAATGGCGGCGAGCAGCACAATGGCGATGTTTTCCTTAAAGTGCCGGTTTTGTTTTCCTCAAAGTTTTCCTGTACACGAGAAAGCCCAAAAATGCAAGTAAGGCAAGGCTCCACAATTGTACCACAAACGCCAGCACCGATTCCAGGATGTACCAACCGGTTTTGATCGATTCGATCAGTTGCAAGCCAATATTAGGCCGCGGCGTCACGACACTCGCCACCAATTCCTTTCGCGTGGTTTCGGGTTGGTAGATTTTCAAAGTCACCGTACTAAAGGCAATCTGGTCTTTCAAAGCGAGGTTGCTCAGTTTGGCCTGGTCGTAATTTTCGTTTTTGCCCGCTAGCGCTTCTTCGGCATCGATAATCTGACTGAGTTTTTTGCCTTTGCTGTCAATCGCTTTTTCAATGCGCCGTTGCTGCGTGCTATTGCGATTTTGCGTCAATTGGTTAGACAACAATTGCAGGCTCACGTCGTCGGCTTTGATGACGCGAGCATCCAGGAAATCGACTTCTTTGGCAATGGTTCGCACTACGGTATCCAATTGGGCATTGGGCACTCGGATCGTCAGGTTGCTTTCTACGGTATACCTTGTGGTGACCAGTGTACTGTCCTGGCTGAATTGGGTTTCATCGCGATGCGAAATGACGCTTTCCAGATTAGAATGGGTCACGAGCCCGCCGAATCGGGTTGTGGTCTTCTCAATATCCGAGGTCGATTTCGCAACATCTGTCACCTTAAACCTGAAATCGGCCGTACGGATGAATTTTCTGTTGTCGCTGAATTTTTTTGCGGTATCGGCAGCGTTCGCGGCGTTGCCCATTGCGGTACTTTCGCTAGCCGATGAAGTGGCGACAGCAGCTTCTTCAGAAGCAGTTTCGCCTTGTTTGCAGGAAATAAAAAGAGTAGTGGCGGCCAGCAAGGCCCATGCAGGTTTCATGATTGTCCTCATAATTTGATTGTTAAAGATTAAACGTATTGTGAATGGATTTTGCGCTAAACCATAAGTAGTGTTCAATCGATAAGCATCAAATTTTTAAGAAGTTGGTTGCGCCGCAATAAAAAGCGTGCCACAATTTTTCTGCGGTTTTTGTTGTAATTTTGGCCCGAGCTAAACCTGACTTTTGAGAACTTCTGCCCGCAAGACCATCTTAGACCCGATCCGATTCAAACAACAGCTTTTGCATTGGTCGGCACCACTACGGGAAATTGTCTACCTGGACAGCAATGACCATCATGATGCTTACTGCCAATACGACTGTGTACTTGCCGTGGATGCATTTACGTCTTTGCAAACCGATTATCTCAACGCATTCGAAGACCTCAAACAATACCAGCAAAACGCCAAAGACTGGCTTTTCGGATACCTGTCGTACGACCTCAAAAACGATGTAGAAGCCTTACATTCAAACAATTTTGACGGATTGGGTTTCCCCGATTTGTTTTTTTTTCAACCCAAGAAAATCTTCCTGCTTCAGGGCAAAACGCTCGAAATGCAATACCTGGCCTTGTGCGACGATGAAATAGACGGGGACTTTGAAGCGATTCTGGGTTGCGAGCGTTTCAGTCGGGAATCCGATGCGCAAAAACTGGCAGTCCAACAGCGGATTTCCAAAGAAAATTACCTCGCAAAAGTAGGCGAGATGCTGGCGCACATCCATCGAGGGGATATTTACGAAGCCAATTTCTGCATGGAGTTTTTTGCCGAAAATGCCTCGATTGATCCCATCCAAAAATTCGAAAAACTCAATGCCATTTCCCGACCGCCATTTGCCGTCTTTTTCAAAAACAACCAGCATTTCCTGCTGTCGGCTTCGCCCGAGCGCTACCTTCAAAAATCGGGTGAGCGGCTCGTTTCGCAGCCCATCAAAGGTACCGCGCCGCGTTTTGCTGATGCTGATAAAGATACCGAGTCTAAGCAGCAGCTCGCATCAGACCCAAAAGAGCGTTCAGAAAACATCATGATTACCGATTTGGTGCGCAATGATTTGTCGCGTACGGCACAAAAAGGTTCGGTACAGGTTGCAGAACTCTGCGGGATTTACTCCTTTATGCAGGTACACCAAATGATTACCACGATTGAATCGAAACTGTCCCAGGATTATAACTCTGTCGACGTTTTCAAAACCACGTTTCCTATGGGCAGCATGACCGGCGCGCCCAAAATTTCGGCCATGCAGATCATTGAAAAACTCGAAGAGACCAAACGCGGATTGTACAGCGGTGCTGTTGGTTATTTCACGCCAGCCGGCGATTTCGACTTCAACGTGGTGATTCGTAGTATTCTGTATAACGCTCAAAAAAAATATGTTTCGTTCTCTGTGGGCAGCGCCATCACCTCGTTGTCTACTCCAGAAAAAGAATACGAGGAATGTTTGCTCAAAGCAAAGGCGATGCGCGAAGTGCTCTCCTAATCCAATTGAAATTGCTAAATTTGGGCATGTTTGAAAAATTCCAGTCGCATCTGGCCAAAAATCTTAATTTCCTGCAAGGCAAACGTTTGTTGTTGGCCATCAGCGGCGGCATAGACAGCATGGTAATGCTTGATTTGCTCGTCAGATCCCGACAGGAAATCGCCATCGCTCATTGCAATTTCCAGTTGCGTGGCGCCGAGAGCGTGGCCGATGAAAAATGGGTCAGGGATTACGCAGCCCAACACCAGATCCCGATTTTTGTGACGCATTTTGATACCAAAACCTTCGCTGAAGATTACAAATTGTCAACCCAGGTAGCGGCGCGCGAACTTCGTTACAACTGGTTTTACGAATTGCTCGACACCCACAATTTCGACTACGTGCTCACCGCGCACCATGCCGACGACAACCTCGAGACTTTCCTGATCAACCTTTCGCGTGGGACGGGCTTAGACGGATTAATCGGAATCCCGCAGCAAAATGACAGGATTGTCCGCCCTTTGTTGGTTTTCAATCGAAGCGAAATTGAGCATTATGCCAGCGCCAATAAAATCCAATGGCGCGAAGACAGCAGCAATGCCTCAGACAATTATTTGCGCAACAAAATCCGCCACAACCTTGTCCCGATGTTAAAAGATTTGCATCCGGATTTCCTGGCTTCGTTTGCAAAAACCCAGCAATACCTGCAGCAATCGCAGGAGCTTGCAGAAGATGCGGCAGTAATGGTGTACCAACAGGTGGCACAGGAAGCCAACGATGAAATCCATTTCAACCTTAAAAAACTCAAACAATTACCCAATTATAAATCGTATCTGTACCAATGGCTCAGGGAATTTGGGTTTACCGCTTGGGAGGATATTTATCACCTGGCAGAAAGCCAATCGGGCAAACAAATATTATCGACCGAATACCGACTGTTAAAAAACCGGGATTTTCTTATCCTACGCCCTTTGGGCAAGGAAACGGAGCCTGAGGAATTTTGGATTGAGAAGGACAGCCAAGTTAATATTCCCTTAAAACTCACATTTAGTAAAACTGAAGCACAATCGGGCGGTTCCAATTCCGTTATATTTGTCGACGAGGAAAAACTCGGGTTTCCGTTGCTGCTCAGGCGATGGAAACAAGGTGATGTTTTTCTGCCCGCAGGCATGAACGGCCAGTCTAAAAAACTCAGTAAATTCTTCAAGGATGAAAAGTTGTCTTTGATAGAAAAGGAAAATACCTGGCTATTGTGTTCTGCAAACCAAATCGTATGGGTAATTGGGCGTCGTGCCGACGAACGGTTCAAACCCACACCAACAACGAAACAAATTTTGAAAATAGCTTTAACCCCATGAAACAACAAATGAGCGAATCCCGCCAAAAATGGAGCAACATCCTGTTTGCCATTTTGACCTTCCTGACCTTTGTCGCTGCCAACGCACAGCTACTCGAACCCGTGAAATGGACTTCGAGAATCGAGAAGAAATCAGCCACCAATTTCATCCTGCACTTTGACGCCACGATAGAAAAAGATTGGCATGTGTACTCGCAGTTCACACCCGAAGGCGGCCCGCTGCCCATGGAATTCGATTTCAAAAACAGCAAAGGGAATTACAAGCTTGTAGGCAAAGCAATCGAAGGGAAGTACAAGACTCAATACAACGAAGTATTTGAGGTGAATGAATACTATTTTGAGTCTAAGGCGCATATCCAACAGGAAATCAGCGTGACCAACCCCAAGCTAAAAACCGTTGAGGTCGTGCTCGATTACCAGGTTTGTAAAACCTCTTGTATCAATGGCAATGAAAAGTTTAACTTTACCATACCGGCCCAGTTGCCAACCGAGGCAGCTTCTGCGCCGGTGACTCCAGAAATGACCGCAGACACCGCACAAACTACAGCCGTTCCAGAAGTGAAACCACAACCTGAAATTGTCACGGCCAACACCACCCAGGAAGCTAAAGCGCCCGAGCAAAAACCGGCAGAAAGCAAAGGACTGCTCACCATTTTCTTCCTCGCTTTCCTTGGCGGATTTGCCGCCTTGCTCACGCCTTGCGTCTTCCCGATGATTCCGCTTACCGTGAGTTTCTTTACCAAACAAAGCGGTACGCGCAGCAAAGGGATCGCCAATGCGCTTTTCTACGCTTTCTCAATCATCTTCATATACGTAGCACTCGGCTTGGCCGTCACCGGAATTTTTGGTGCCGAAGCCTTGAACCAACTGTCTACAAGCGTGATTTTCAACGTAGTATTCTTTGTGATTTTGGTATTTTTTGCCATCTCTTTCCTGGGTGCTTTTGAAATCGTGTTGCCGCAATCCTGGGCCAATAAGGTAGACCAACAAGCCGGGAAATCGGGGCTGATCGCCATATTTTTCATGGCCTTGGCGTTGGCTATCGTTTCGTTTTCGTGTACCGGACCTATTGTAGGGACATTGCTTGTAGAATCGGCGTCAAAAGGCGGTATTGCTCCGATTGTAGGTATGCTTGGATTCTCTTCGGCGATTGCGTTGCCGTTTATGTTATTCGCATTATTTCCGTCTTGGTTGAATTCTTTGCCCAAATCGGGCGGTTGGATGAATACCGTAAAAGTCTGTTTGGGTTTCCTTGAACTTGCCCTTGCGTTTAAATTCCTGTCGAATGCCGATTTGGTGTTGCAATTGCACTTGCTTGAGCGCGAAGTATTCATCGCCATCTGGATTGCCATTTTCGGAACTTGGGCGATGTACTTACTAGGGAAAATCACACTGGCGCACGACGGGCCGCTGGGGTATATCTCAACGGGACGTTTGCTCATGGGTGTGCTTGTACTTACGTTTACCATTTATTTGATTCCCGGAATTTGGGGCGCACCGCTCAAATTAATCAGTGCTTTCCCGCCGCCGATGGAATACAGCGAAAGTCCCTTGGGTCTTGGTGGCGAGACCGCCGCAATTGCTGAGCTGCCCGAAGGTGCCAAAAGCGGCCCGCACAGTTTGGTGGTTTTTGACGATTATGAAAAAGGACTCGCTTACGCCAAATCGGTGAACAAACCGGTCATGCTTGATTTCACTGGGTTTGCCTGTGTGAATTGCCGTAAGATGGAGAACAACGTTTGGTCGGATGCCAAAATTTTGCCGATTTTGAGGGATGAGGTGGTTTTGATTTCGCTATATGTAGATGACAAACGCCCTTTGCCTGCGTCAGAACAAACCGTGACAAAGGATGGCGATGAGATAGAAACCATCGGTGACAAATGGACCGAATTCATGATCTCGAAATACCAGACCAATACCCAGCCGTTGTATGTTTTGATTGACCTTGAAGGCAACAACCTCAATACAGTAAAGCCAACAATCAGCTATGTCAGTGTCTCCGAATATGAGAGCTGGCTCAAGCAAGGTCTGGCCAACTTCAAGAAGTAAAGAAAATCCCAATCGAAAGGTTGGGATTTTTTGTTTATTTTCATCGGGTGATTTTTTTTTGAAAAAAAAGGAGGGTGTTGGCACTTACAGTTGTCTAAGCTAAGAATCTAAAAAATCAACGATATGAAAACCATCAAACTTTTACTTTTCTTTGCGGTGTTTGCTACCGTTACCTTTTATTCGTGTTCGGATTCTGATCCGATCGAAAACAAGACCGCGGCCATCCCGCAAAAAAGTATCGCATTGCGTACGGCAATCAACGAAATCAAGAAAGCCAACGAAATCAGTGGCAAGCCTGCCAAAGCACAAGCCAGGACAGCGACCAATCCGTTTTGTTTTAATTTTGTTTATCCGCTGACTTTGTCGTTGAGCAACAACACCACAATCACCATTACCAGTTTCGAAGGTTTGTTGGATGTACTCGGCAGCGAATCGCCCAGTTTGTACGTGGTTGGAATCGGGTTTCCGTTCCAGGTGACCTACGGAGGCGCAGTCCACACCATAGCGACCGAAGGTCAGTTTATTGCCCTGATCCAGTATTGTGGTTTCAATACGCTCAATTTTGATTTGTCGCAAACGGCTTGTTTTGAATTCGTGTATCCGTTGGGCATCATCGTCGCAGACGACTTGCTCGACGAAGTAAATTCGAATGAAGAATTGCAAAATTATATCAGCCAGAATAACAATTACGGCATCAATCTCGTCTATCCGGTTTCGGTCAATTATGGCGGTGAAATCGTGGTTATCAATAACATTTATGAGATGTACGAGATGATCAACAATTGCGATGTGTGCATCTGTACTTTAGAATATGCACCGGTTTGTGTGCAAACGCCCAACGGTATTGTAGTATACAGCAATTTGTGTTTTGCTATGTGTGCGGGTTATGACCAAAATGATTTGGTATCTTGTAATCCATCTACCGATTGCAGCATCACCAACGTCCAGGTTACTCCTGGTGTTTGCAATAATGCCACTTATGAGCTCACCATCAATTTTACTTACAACAATCCAACGGCGACCAACTTTAATGTGGTGACTGGTTCTGGTATAGTTGTGGGCAATTATAACCTGGCTGATCTACCCATTACAATCCCCAATTATCCGCTGGCCCTGACTACCGTAGATAACTTGCACATTGAAATGACCGGTGGCTGTGTTGGATATGCGTCATGGTCAACGCCTAATTGTATCTGCAACTGCCCAACGAATTTTGATCCGGTTTGTGTGCAAACGCCTACAGGACTAGTGCAATACGACAACGCTTGTTTTGCACAATGCGCCGGGCACTCACCAAACGATTTTGTTACCTGTGGCGTAGTACCCAATAACTTTGGTACCCAATTGGGCTCTTGCTTCCAGATGAATTACCCTGTTCAGGTAATGTCAAGCGGCCAGGTCATCACGGTAAACAGCAACGGCGAATTGTTGCAATATTGGAACCCTGCGATGGGTGCCTTACCCAATATGGTCTATCCGATAACGGTTACTTTTGGCAACCAAACGATGATCTTTGCCAATGCCGCAGCATTCCAGGCTCAGATTGCCACTTCGTGCAACTAAAGGAATGAAAGGGAAATAAATTAGTAGTTATTTTTTATTGCCACACACACTTTGCAGAAAGGGTGTGTGGTAATAAGTTTTTATAAAGGATGCATCAAAGAAACCTACAGCCTGAAACCCAATTGTGCTCAGAAAGCGTCTTCAAGACGGTTTTTGAGTCGCATTTTAAATTGCTGCGGAATTTCCTGATATTCAAATTTAAGGATGTAGAAAGGGCAGAGGATACGGCGCAAAATGCCTTTGTCGTGCTTTGGGAAAACTGTGCCATGATCAAGCCAGAACAGGCCAAAAGTTTTCTGTTCACCACCGCGATACGGCTCTCACTGAACCTGATTAAGCACGATAAAGTTGTCCTGAATTTTGAATTGCAATCAAAATCCAACGGCACACACCACGAATCGCCCGAGTTCCTCTTGCTGGAAAGCGAACTCAAAAAGCGACTCGAAAAAGCCATCAGCGATTTGCCCGAAAAACAGCGTACCGTATTTTTACTGAACCGGTTTGAAAACCAATCCTATACCCAAATTGCGGCTTTGCTCGACCTGTCGGTAAAAACTGTAGAAAAAAGGATGCACCTGGCGCTCGTCTCATTGCGTCAGGTCGTCAAAAACGTTTGACCCAAATAAATGAAATGAAGATGGATAACGCAAACAATGAAAACACATTCCTGGCCGATTGGCTCGACGGTAAAATAACCGACGCCGCTTTGCGCGAGAAAGTATCGGCTGCCGATTTTGAAGCCTACCTCAAACTGAGGGAAACTTTGGGCTTGTACCAAATCGCCGATCCCGACATGGCGCAACAATACGCCAAGATAAAAGCCAAACGCATTGCCGCCAACAACGCCAAACCCGTTCGCAAAATAAGGCCTTACGTGTATTTATCGGTCGCGGCGAGCCTGTTGCTGTTTTTTGGGTTCTACCAGTTTTTCGCGTTTGCCAATCACCTGCAAACCGGTTATGGTGAAACAACTGCTTTGACGTTGGCCGATGGTTCGGTCGTGACACTCAACGCCCAATCAAAGGTAGATTATCCGCCGCTTTTCAAGTACAATCGCCAACTGCAACTCGATGGCGAGGCTTACTTTGAAGTACAGAAAGGCAGCCAATTCACTGTTGCAACGGCGCTCGGCGAAGTAGCCGTCCTGGGTACCAAATTCAATGTCGTCGCGCAAGATGGTTTTTTTGAGGTGGTTTGCTTAGACGGGCGCGTAAAAGTCACGCACAACCGGCAATCGACGATTCTAACCAAGGGCGAAGCCGTTCGTTTTTTCAAACAAAGACAAGAAGAATGGACGCAAAATAGCAACCGCGAACCCGATTGGATCGGTGGCGAATCGACCTTTAAAAATACGCCGCTGCAGCAGGTCATCCGGCAGTTTGAAAACCAGTACCATTGTTCTGTACAATATCCCGAAGCGCTGGGCAACATCCGATTTACGGGAAGTTTTACGCACCGAAATCTTGAAACGGCTTTGCAGTCGATTTGTATCCCGTTGCAATTGCAACACACCCAAACCGGCAACCGCAAAATTTCGCTGGCGCAATGATTCGGTTCTTGTCGATTTTGATGGTACTTTTGACGATTTCGGTCGGCTCGGCGCAGCAGGTTGAAACGGCTGACATTTCCTACCAGTCTGCCAATCTGAGCAAAGTGCTCGCGGATGCAGAATCGGCTTACCAAATCAAGTATTCCTACATCGACAGCATCGTGGCGCCTAAAAGCATCACGCTTGCCGCCGGTAAATACACGCCCGATTCGCTTCACAGCCAAATTGCGCAACAAAGTGGGCTTACGATTGTAAAGATCGATTCTCGTTACTATTCTGTTTACGACGATACACAAACGGTGCGGCAGGAATGGCTCAAGGAAATCCTTGTAGAAGGACTGCTTTCTAAAGGCATCAGCAAAACCGGTGAAAAAGTGGTGATTTCCCCGCAAAAACTAGAAGCGTTGCCAGGCGTGACCGATGCCGATATTTTATTTTCGCTCCAACAGTTGCCCGGTGTGAAAAGCCCCAATGAAACAGCCAGCGGATTGCATGTGCGCGGCGGAACGTCTGACCAGAACCTGATCCTTTGGGACGGCATCCGCATGTACCATCCGGGTCATTTGTTTGGGATGATTTCTGGTTTCAATCCCAATGCTGTGGATGCGGTGCATTTTTACAACAAGGCTACCGATGCCAGATTCGGGGAACGGATTTCAAGTGTCATTGATATTAAAACCTCCGACAAAATCCCACAGCAATTCCAGGCCAATGCCGGACTAAACGCACTCAACGGAGATCTTGATGTGCGCGTTCCAATCCTAAAAGACAAATTGTCCATCGAACTCTCGGGTAGGAAATCATATACAGAGTGGCTGCAGACACCCACGTTTGACGCGTTGGCCAAAAAGGTTTTCCAGCATACGAATTTCAAGGATTTCAACAATAGCAATCATTTTGATTTTGAGGATTATTCGGCTAAAGTCAATTACCGTCCTTTTAAAGATACCAAGATTGCATTTACTTCAATCCTTATCGACAATTACCTTGATTTCAGTAGTGTTGCGCCAGGCGATGGGCCGCGGAACCAGAGAATGGATATTTTTAATCAGGGTTACAGCGCCAACTGGAGCCAAAAGTATGGAGCCAAATGGCGCCAGAACGTATTGCTGTATTACTCGGCTTACACCTTCAATTACCTGCGCAGGCAAGACTACACTTTGAATCGGTTTGACGAATACGACAAGCGCAACCGCATCACCGATTCTGGGCTTGAGGCCAATTTTAACTATCGTTTCACTTCCAGCCTCCAGCTCGATTTTGGCTATCAGCATATGGGCAATGACCTTTCGCATTCGTTTACCGCACGCAATCAGGGATTTGAGATCGACCTCGACAACAAACGCCTTCTCAATGTTACCCAAGTGGGTTATCTACAGGCCAGTTACCATTGGCATCAGTGGGATTTCAGGGCTGGTGCGCGCTACAATTATTATCGCGCGTTGCAGGCCAATAGTGTCGAGCCGCGCCTGTTTGTGCAAAGACGGTTGGGCAGGCGACTCGTCTGGCAAGCCACTTACGAGAAAAAGAGCCAGATCATGAACCAAATCCGCGAAAGCGTTACCAATGAGTTGAGCCTTGAGAATTATGTGTGGTTGCTGTCGGATGGTAAGCAGTATCCGATTCAACGCGCGAGCCAACTCAGCAGCGGGCTGATCTACAAAACCAAGTCGTGGCTCATCGATGCTGATGCTTATTACAAACAAACCCAAGGCATCACGTCTTTGGCATTTGGGTCGCTGTACCGTTATGATACTGCCATACGAAACGGGAAGAATTTCACCAAGGGAATTGACTTGCTGATCCAGAAGACGGCTGCAGACTGGCGCGCGTGGATCAACTATACGTATCAGGATTCGCAACAGCGATTCGATGGGTTCAATGGCGATGCTTATTTTGCGTCGAATGCCTCGATTTGGCATGCGTTTAATTTGTCGGTTTACAAAAAATGGAACAGATATGCTTTGGCTGTCGGCTGGAACTGGCATACCGGAAAACCTTACAGCGTGCTCGATGCCGATGGAAATGTGGTTTCACTCAATAAAGAGCGGCTGCCCCATTATCATAGGTTGGATATTTCGGGAACCTATCAATTCCGGGAAGCGAAAAACTGGTCGGGGAAAATCGGGTTTTCTGTGCTCAACGCATACAACCAGCGAATCGTAATCAGCAAAGAGTATGAAAGAATTACTACAACCATCAACGAAGTACAGGATTTCAGGTACTCCGTCAGGGATTTTTATGCTTTGGGTTTTACGCCGAACCTTTTTATTCGCGTCAACCTATAAAAAAATCCTAACTTTCGGCTGGGATTCGTTTGATTATTTATTTCAGGATGTGCTGGCTTAGAATGCGATACACTTCATTGATGTTGTTGCCGCCTTTCCCGAATTGTTTCTTGATGGGCAATTCCTCGTCCTTGATCCAGATTTTGAGTTCGGCATCAAGGTCAAGCAATCCGGCGCTTTCCTTTGAGAATTTAATGACATTGCCGTAAGGTATTGACAGGTAATCGACCTTTGTTCCTACAAGTTGCTTTTCTACCAATATCAATCGTTTATTGGTGAAAATGAACATGTCCTTGATTACTTTGTAAGCTTTCTCGATATTCTCGCCATCGATGATGATGGGTTCGAATTCTTTTTTGATGTCGTCGAGGTTGACCTCAGAGGCGTTTCCTAAAATGGCGTTGAATATTCCCATGTTGATGTATAATTGGTTTGAGGTTCAAAATTAATTCAAATCGATGGGGAAGCGACAGAAATTTTACTATTTTTAACGTATCAACTAAACGCCAATTAAAATTTCTACGCCATGCTCATCAAAATCTTTGGCAGCGCCGTTTTCGGTGTCGAAGCTACCACCATCACCATCGAAGTCAACATTGACAAAGGTATCGGGTACCACCTCGTCGGGCTCCCAGACAATGCTATCAAAGAAAGCAGTTACCGCATTGCCGCTGCGCTCAAGAACAACGGGTTTTCGATGCCCGGAAAAAAAATCACCATCAATATGGCGCCCGCCGATCTCAGAAAGGAAGGTTCGGCCTATGACTTGCCGCTCGCCATTGGTATCCTTGCCGGCTCGGGACAGATCAAATCCGATGCAGTTGCCGACTACCTCATTATGGGCGAACTCTCGCTAGACGGCAGCCTGCAGCCCATCAAAGGCGCGCTGCCCATCGCCATCAAGGCCAAACACGAAGGATTCAAGGGATTTTTCCTGCCCATGCAGAATGCCAAGGAAGCGGCCATCGTCGCCGGATTAGACGTTTATGGCGTCGAGAACCTGCAGGAAGTAATTTCATTTTTCGACGGCAAATCCACGATCGAGCCCTTAGTAATCGACACCCGCGCCGAATTCTACAAAACGATTGATTGCTGCGAGAACGATTTCTCGGATGTCAAAGGGCAGGAAAGCATCAAGCGCTGTATGGAAATTGCTGCAGCGGGCGGGCACAACATCATCTTGGTGGGGCCGCCGGGCGCCGGGAAAACCATGCTCGCCAAACGCTTGCCCGGCATATTGCCTCCCATGACGTTGCGCGAGGCGCTCGAAACCACCAAAATCCACAGCGTGGCCGGAAAATTAAAAGAAGTGGGGCTCATGAACCAACGCCCGTTTCGCAGTCCGCACCATACCATATCCAATGTCGCGCTCGTAGGCGGCGGCAGCTACCCGCAACCCGGTGAAATCTCTATGGCGCACAACGGCGTGCTGTTTCTGGATGAACTGCCCGAGTTCAAACGCGAAGTACTCGAGGTGATGCGCCAACCGCTCGAAGACCGAGAAGTCACGATTTCACGCGCCAAATTCACCGTAACTTATCCGTCGTCGTTTATGCTCGTAGCCAGCATGAACCCAAGCCCGGGCGGTTTCTTTAACGATGCCGATGCGCCGGTGACCAGTTCGCCGCACGAGATGCAACGGTATTTGAACAAAATTTCGGGGCCGTTGCTCGACCGCATCGACATTCATATAGAAGTAACGCCGGTGCCATTTGAGAAACTGTCTGATGAACGCCAGTCAGAAAACAGCGCACAAATCCGCGAAAGGGTTACCAAAGCCAGAGAAATCCAGTCCAATCGGTTTGCAGAAATGGAGTCGGTCAACTATAATGCGCAAATGGGCAGCAAATTGATCCGTGACCATTGCAGGCTCGACACGGTTTCACTACAATTGCTCAAAACCGCTATGGAACGGCTTAACCTGTCGGCACGTGCCTATGACAGGATTTTAAAGGTGTCCCGCACAATCGCCGACCTCGAAGGCAGTGAAAATATCGGACCCAACCACATCGGCGAGGCCATCCAATACCGCAGTCTGGATCGCGAAGGCTGGCTCGGCTGACCAAAAACATCAGTTATCCATTATCAATTAAATTAGACGTGTCCCTGCGGGCCGGGCTGTACGCTCTATCTTTCGCGGCTTGCTGCGCTGCGCCGCAAAAGGATGCCGCTGCCATCCCTCACGCGCATCCGTATGTTAATAGGCATTTTAGGACACGATTTTGGTTCGGGTTTTCAGAATCAATTCGTATTTTTGGAATCCTAATACCAACTCATGAAGATCGTTATTTCTCCAGCCAAATCGCTCGATTATGAAACGCCGTTGCCTACCCAACGGCACACGACGGCCAAGTTCCTTAAAGACAGCCGCGTCATCCACAAAGTTCTTAAAAAGAAAAAGCCCAAGGAACTGATGGGACTTATGGATATCTCAGACAAGTTGGCCGATCTCAATTGGCAACGCAACAAAGCCTGGAAAACGCCATTCACTGCAGCAAATGCACGTCCGGCGTTGTACGCTTTTGCAGGCGATGTGTATATCGGATTGGATTCGTATACGATTCCCGAAGACCAACTCGACCGTTTGCAAGACAGCTTAAGGATTCTTTCGGGATTGTACGGCTTGCTCAAACCGCTGGATTTAATCCAACCGTACCGCCTGGAAATGGGCACCGATTTGCCTGTTGGCGAGCACAAAAACCTATACGCGTACTGGAAACCCAAACTTACTGCCGCGCTCAACAAAGAACTCAAAAAAAAGGAGTTGTTTGTGAATCTGGCGAGCAACGAGTACTTTTCGGCTATCGATGCCAAGGCTTTGAAGGTTCCGGTGATCACACCAGAATTCCTGGATATGAAAGACGGCAAGCTCAAGATGATTAGTTTCTTTGCCAAAAAGGCGCGCGGCCTGATGGTGCGTTACATCATCGATACCCGCGCCGAGACTATTGACGATTTGAAAGGCTTCAATTATGACGGTTACCGCTTTGATGCCAACCTGTCTAAAGGCAATAAATTGGTTTTCACGCGATGAATTAACGCAATGTTAATTTTAGATGACATACCCCTGAAATTATTACATTTACCCACTATTAAAAAACAACCATAATGATTAAGAAAAGTCTACTTCTCGCCGGAATGTTTTGTACAATGAGCCTGTTTGCGCAGGATGAACTCATCAAAAAGGTTATCGGCAACGCCTCATTGAATTCTAAATTTGTGTTTAAGGAAACCTTGAATCTCGAGCGTACGTCGGTAAAAAACCAAGGTTCTGCAGGTACTTGCTGGAGCTATTCTGGGAATTCTTTCATCGAGTCAGAAATGATTAAAAACGGGAAGAAACCCGTGGATTTGGCCGAGATTTTTACCGCTCGAAATGTTTATCTGGGAAAAGCCAGGAATTATATCCTCATGAACGGCAATATGGGGCTTGGTGATGGCGGCGAAACACATGACGTGGTCAATATGATCAAGAAATACGGAGCCATGCCGCAATCTGCCTATACTATGGAAGATTATGGGAAAGGCTCGGTTAAGTCAGACGAGTTCCAAGCGGGCCTCAAAGCCATCCTGGATGCCTATCTCAAGAATGAAGACAAGAACAAAGGAATTTCGTGGGTGAAGGATGTCAACGATTATATGGATCAAAAGTTTGGTAAGGTGCCGGAGACGTTTGTCTATAACGGAAAAACCTACACGCCCAAATCGTTCGCTAAAGAAGTCGTGGGCATCAATCCAAGTGACTATATGGAATTTTCCTCTTATAAAGACAGCCCGTATTACGAGAGGATTGTCTTGCCTGTTTCTGATAACTGGAGCTATGACTGGTTGTACAACGTGCCCATGGCCGAATTGACCGACATCATTGACAATGCACTCGCCAAAGGCTACACCGTTGCTTGGGGAACCGACGTTTCCGAGCCGTATTTTAGCTGGAAAAATGGCGTAGCACAAGTGCCCAATATGGATTTGAACAACATCACTCCCGAACAAAAAAAGACACTTTTCGATGGGCCAACCCAGGAAAAAGTGATCAGCGAGGATTTGCGTCTGGAAGGGTTGTACAGTTTAACAACCACCGATGACCATGCCATGCAGATTGTAGGCAAGGCGACCGACCAAAACGGAAAAGAATACTACAAGATTAAAAACTCCTGGGGCGAATCTAACGATTACAAAGGATATATGTACGTGACCAAAACTTTCGTACAGCTAAAATCAACCGGTATTTTGGTTAACAAAGGCGGCGTGCCCAAAGCAATCAAAAGTAAATTGCAATCCTAGTATAGCAAGATCCGAGTATTCGCGAATCGATACGCAAAACAAATTCCCCATCAAAAAAAAAATCCCGCTCGAAGCGGGATTTTTTTTGGTTTTTTTATTCAAAATCTTCATAAAGTCGTAAAGTTTCTGTGGTCGTTTTGCGCTGGTTGAGTGACAATTCGCGCATGGCTTCGACCCCGTTTTTGGCGGTGCGGTTTATTTTTTTGAGCCTGGCCGAAAAATCTTCAAGTTTGCTGGCATCGCTGCTGCTGAGTTTGTTTTTGAGCTCTTCGGCAAATTCAAGAAATTCGGGAACAACCGTGCTGTTCGCCTCATAATCCGACTTGAGGTCCTCGAATGACTCCCTGATCTCTTTACTCAAATCATTAGAGAAGTATTCACTTTTGCTTCTAAATTCCTCAAGCATTCTCTTGGTGTTATTTCTAAAAAAGCCCATAATCTTCTAAATAGGTTAGGTTTAACTTGTTTGAAATCAATCAAATATAAGGATTTATTTTGAAGATGGGTGATTTGTTGATAATTTGGACACGCTTTGCTTTAGACACGGCTGCGCCTTTAGACACGCTTCGCTTTAGACAAAAAAAGACGGAAAATCGACTGTTTCCGGTTTATAATTAATTTTCGAGTTATTCGGTTTCAGTCTACAGCCCACAGGGCGTGTCCAAAGCGCAGCGTGTCTTCTTAGTGCATCGCATCCGCCGGATTAACCTTCGATTTCCCTTTCCTAATAAACAGAATCACCGGAATACAACACAAAAACATAATGCCGAGGTACATAAAAATGTCCATATACGACAACACCGTACTTTGTTTCATCACGCCATAATCCAACGCTTGGTAAGCTTTACCGAGTGCTTCATTTGGCGAAAATCCTTTAGCCATAAAACCCTGTTGCATTTGCGCCACGCGCTGTTGTACTTCGAGTTTCGAGGTGTCGAGATGCGAAACCAAATTCACGCGGTGTTCCTGGGTAAAACGCGTAATAAACGTCGTGATGATGGCAATCCCGAAAGAACCGCCCAACTGTCGCATCATCCCGGTAAACGCCGCGCCTTCGCCGATGCTTTTCCCTTTTAGGGTAGACAAGGCCATCGTCGTAATCGGGACAAAAAGCAAGCCGAGTCCGATGCCACGCAAAATCAACGGCCAAAACAAATGTTCGGCGCCGGTGTCTGGTGTCATCACTTCATGCATCCAAAACGTAAAGCCAAAAAAGATCAAAAAGCCTATCGCTACCAAATAAGCCTGCGGTACGCCTTTCTGGATCAGGTTTCCGATAATCGGCATCATAAACGCCGTGGTAATCGATCCGGGAATCAGAAGCAAACCCGATTGGGTAGCGGTCCAGCCCAAAATCTGTTGCGTGTAAATGGGGATGACGAGCGTGGATCCGTACAGTCCAAATCCGAGAATAAAGCACATGAGCGTGCCAATGCGCAAATTGGCATCCTTCAACACCTTAAGGTTTACCACGGGATATTCATAAGTCATTTCGCGCCAGATGAACGCCAACAACCCAAAGACGGTAACGACGCTCAAAACCACAATCAGCGGTTCATTAAACCAATCGTCCTGCTGGCCGTGTTCGAGCACAAATTGAAGCGAACCGATGAAAGAGGCCAGGAAAAAAATGCCCCACCAATCTACCTGGTTGGCCTTGAGTTTTTCCCCGTATTTTGGGCTTTTTACAAACGTAATGGTCAGGAAAGTCGCAATAATCCCCAGCGGAATGTTGATGTAAAAGATATACGGCCACGAAAAATTATCGGTGAGGTAACCACCCAAAGGCGGACCCAAAGTAGGGCCAACTATAACGCCCATCCCGTAAATGGCCTGCGCCATCCCGCGTTTGGCTACCGGATAACTCTCGGTAATAATGGTCTGCGCGGTCACGAGCAACGCGCCGCCGCCAAGTCCTTGTATGAACCTGAAAGCCACGAGTTCCCAGATATTGTCGGCGTTGCCACAAAGAAAAGAGGAGACCGTAAAAATGATGATCGACACCGCAAAATAATTGCGCCGTCCAAACTGCTGTGAGAGCCAACTCGTCATCGGGATTACGATCACATTGGCAATCGCATAAGACGTAATCACCCAAGCCACGTCGGTTAAGGTTGCGCCTAGGCTGCCGCGCATATCGGTGAGCGCCACGTTCACGATGGTCGTATCCACAATCTCAAGCAAAGCACACATCACCGCGGTAATCGTAATGATGACGCGCCTAAAGCCGTATTCTACCAAATCATCTTCGGGCGCTGTTATTGCTGCTGCCATTTATTTTGTTTCAAGAATTAATATTTTTTAGGAGCCGGGAACCTGCTGTCCGCTCTATCTTTTGTCCGCTAAAGAAGCGGAACAAAAGGATGCCGCGTCCATCAGGGCTAGGGCTCCGGTTTCCGGAACTTCAATATTCGTTGTTCGTTAATCAACATTCAAACTTCGCAAAATCTTGAACAACGAAGTTTGAACAATACAATATTGAAGTTAGGATTTCGTGCTTATTTCAAGTGAACGTCAACATCCGCATTCATCCCCGCACGCAACAACTTGATTTTCTCCACGTCATTGTTCGCATCCAAGCTGATTTTTACCGGAAGCCTTTGTATGGTTTTCACAAAATTCCCTGTCGCGTTATCAGGCGGCAATAGTGAAAACCGCGAACCCGTTGCCGGCGAAAACGAAGCTACCGTCCCTTGAAATTCGGTATCGGGATACGCATCCACCTTGATCGATACTTTCTGCCCAACCACCATCTTATTGAGTTGCGTTTCCTTGAAATTGGCAATCACCCAAGCTTCTTTGTTGTTGATGATGTAAAACAATGACTGTCCCGGCTGGATGAATTGCCCCGGCTGGATCCCGATTTTAGAAACCTGCCCGTCGGTAGAAGCCGTCACGACCGTGTACCCCAGGTTGAGCTGGGCGGCTTCGAGCGCGGCCTTGGCCCGGTTGATATTGGCGGCGGCCACCTCGGTCTGTTTGCTCGTCACATTCGATTTGGCCACCACCACCGATTTCTGGTAGGCACTGGCTTTTTCCTGCTGCTGTAAAATGCGGAGCTGGCTTTCGGCTTCCTGCTTGGCGGCAAGCGCTTGTTCGTATTGCTGTTTGGTGATCGAGTGGTTTTTGTAAAGGTTGTTGTAGCGCTCATAATCAGCTGCGGCACGTCCCAAACGGATTTTCGCGGTTTCAATATTGCCACCCGCCGACAATACATTGGCCGACGAGACGGCAATATTCGCGGTGGCGCTGCCCACGTCGGCTTTAGACACTTCGTAACTGCCTTGGGCGGCCACGAGTGCGGCTTTGGCGTCCTCGAGTTTCACAGCGTAATCCTTATCGTCTATGGTGAAAAGCGTGTCGCCTTGTTTGACGAAATCATTGTCCTTGACATAGACTTTGGTTATGTAACCCGCCACACGAGGAATGATGGGATTCATGTTCTTTTCAATCTGCGCATCGTCGGTGCCTTCGTGAGCGAGCGAGTGCACGTATTTGTAGATTCCGTAGGTTCCGCCAGCGAGAATCAATACGGCGAAAATCAAGAGGAACTTTTTGTTGGTTTTTTTCTTTTCCATGGTAAAATTAGTTTTGAGAGAAATTGAAAGATTGCAGGAGTTGCCCCGCGGCATTGAGCAATTCGTAATATTTGAGCGCCACGTTCGCTTTGGCATTGGCCTGGTTGACCTGCGCGCCGAGTTGGTCTACGTCGGCTTCGAGCAAATCGTTGGTATCGACCAGGCCGTTGTCGTATTTGTCCTTTACAATGCGGTAGTTTTCGCTCGCCTGTTCTACCGATTCGTTGTAAACTTTGTCTTGTTTGACCGATAGGTTGTATTCTTCCTGCGCCTTGACTATTTCTGTTTTGATGCGGTTAGAAAGGAGAGCAGCCTGTGTCTGGGCTTCGAGTGCTTTGCTTTTGGCGGCTTTGACCTCGTCTGCGTTCTTGAAGATCGAGCTCAGGTTGTACGAAAGTCCAACACCTACGTTCATGGCGTTTTTCACGGTAATGACATTGTTGAGGTCGAGCGCAATATAACCACCGCTCAGGCCAAGAGATGGATAATAACCGGCTTTGGCTACCTTAATGTTGGCCTCGGCCGCTTGTCCCATTAAATGAACAGCCTCAAGATCCTTACGGCTTTGCAAGGCTTCGGATTCGTTTTTCACGACATTCTTGAACAAGTTGGCGTCGATGTTGGCCGGGCTTACTTCGATTAGGGTTTCGGCAGGCAATTTCAGTAAGGCAATTAACTTGTAGTTTATGATGCGTATATCTTTCTCGGCATCGTCTAATGACAGTTGTATTTTAGAAACCTGCAGTTGCGATTTGAGCAAATCGTTGCGCGCAATCAAACCGTTTTTTTCGAGGGCCGTAAAGTCGGTGACGCGCTGCTGGCTGCGTTTGAGGCTTTCGCGGAACAGTTCTACTGATTTTTGCGTTTTGTACAATTGGGCGTAGTATTCAATTACCTGTAAGGCAGTTTCTTCTTTGGTGTACGCGGCGCTTGCCGATTCGGCCTGGTATAATTTTTCGGAAGCCCTAATGCTGTTCTTGAGTTTGAAGCCCGAGAAAAGAGGTAGGCTCAGATTGGCCTGACCGAGCATTAATTGGTCTACTTTGGCCGATTCTTTTTTGGCATTGGTCGTGGTGGTATTTTCACTGGAAGCATTCAACACGCTGCCTTGCTTGATGTCGGCGTTGGTGAGCCGCATGTATTGCCCTGAAATCTTAAGATCGGGATAGCGATTGTTTTTGACGCTTTGCAGTTCGTATTTTTTGGTGGTCTTTTTGGCATTGGCTAGGCCAACTTCATCGCTTTTCTCGAGCGCCATGGCAACGGCGTCGTGCAATGAGATCGAGGTTTTTTGTTGGGCTTCAACCTGCTGGAGCCCGAGACAAAAAATAGACACCAGCAAAAGAAATTTATTGTTCATAAGTAAGTAAGGCTTTGATGGTTTGCTGCAGGTGTTTGGTGAGGTCGTTTTTGATGTAGTGGTCAAATTTGGCATCGGTGTCCAGGTTTAGGATTTCTTCGTACAGCGGACGGTTCATCTGGAATTGAAAGAATGCTCCTAAAACCGTAGGCATTATCAAAGGAACCTGAATGTTTTTAGAGAACACCCCTTTTTCCTGGCCTTGCGCAATGATTTTAGAAAGCAGTTCGAGGTTGGTACGCTTGACTTGGGTAAAGGACTTGAAGTCGATGTTACGCTTTTTAGAAGACAATTCAAAATGCAGGATCTGGTAAATGCATTTGTTTTTGTTGACCTTGGCAATGTAAAGTGCAATGAGCTTGTCTATTTTTTCTAGTGGTTCTATGGCTTCTTTGACCAAGTTATCGAGCTGCATTTTCATGTCGGCGGTACGGAAGAAAATCAGTGCTTCGAGCATTTTTTCTTTCGAACCGAAATAGTACGAAACCATGGCAATGTTGATTTGGGCTTCTTTTGAGATGTCTCTGATGGAAGTTCCGTCAAATCCTTTTTCGGCAAACAGCCGCTCGGCCACTTGCAAAATCTGGATTTGTTTGTCATTGAATTCTGTCATGTGGATTTTGATTTTGAAATCGCAGACAAAATTAAACGTTTGTTTTATTTAAACGTTTGTTTAGTTTTGGTTTAACGTTTTTTTAACGGCTTATCGTTTAAAGCTTACGGGCTACAAGCTACAGGCTACAAGGTACAAGCTATAAGCTTTAGGCGGTGAGCCAGTTTTTGAGGATTTGCTTTCCATAAGGCGTCAAGATGCTTTCGGGATGGAATTGCATGCTGCGCACATCAAGGGTTTTGTGGCGCAACGACATGATTTGCCCATCGTCATCGATTGAGGTAACTTCTAGTGAATCGGGTAGGGAATTGGGGTCAACGGCCCACGAATGGTAACGACCCACCTCAAACGGCGATTCGATTTCGTGAAACAGGAATTCGTCATTCACGACCGTTTGGGCTTGTGTAGATATGCCGTGATAGACTTTGTCCAGGTTTACGATGGCACCGCCAAAGACTTCGGCGATGGCCTGTTGGCCCAAACAAATACCCAGGATGCTTTTGGTTTTGGCGTAGGTGCGGATGACGTCTTTGAGCAATCCGGCTTCGTCGGGGATTCCCGGACCCGGTGAGAGCAGGATTTTGTTGAACGGTGCAATCTCGTTGAGGTCGAATTCGTCGTTTCGGTAAACGGTGACTTCGGCGCGTAGATCTTCCAGGTAGTGCACAAGGTTGTAGGTGAAGGAATCGTAGTTGTCGATGACCAGGACTTTAGGCTGTTGGTTGCTCATCATTCGTTGTTCAACATTTGTTGTTCATCATTCGTTGTTCAACATTCGTTGTTCAACATTTATTTTGCTGCGCTCCATAAAATCGGTTGCGCCTCGGGTCAATATTTATTTTTTTACGAAGTTAATCTTTTTTGAAGATTGAACAAAGAACCACGAATGTTGAATTTTGTAGGATGCCGCGAGAAGGATGGCAGCGGCTATCCTTTTGTTTTTTTCTTTAGAAAACAAAAGATAGTAGCGGACAGCCTGACCCGCAGGGCTCGCCAAAAAGTAATCTAAAATTTAAAATTTACCATTTAAAATTAATAGTAAAGCGTGACTTTCAAATCAAATTCATCATAAATGGTACGGTCGCCGAGGTCGTCAAAGAAGCTGCCAGAGCCATATTGGATACCATATTTGGTACGGTCTACGGTGAATTCGGTCGTAGCGGTTTTGCCTTTGAACGACAAATCGAACTTAACCGGGTTGGTTTTGCCCTTGATGGTAAGGTCGGCGGTAATGGTGTACAGGTTTTGCTTTTTGAGTGCGATGGTTTTGAAGGTGAGTGTGGCGGTCTTGAACTCATCGGTGTTGAAGAAATCGGGGGATTTGAGGTGGCCTTCGAGCTTGGCTTTGTCTTTACCGGTGTTATCGGTGTTGGAGAGTGTGGTCATGTTGGCAGTGAATGTGCCGCCGGTAAGTTTCTTTTTGGTAAACGTGAGCGAGCCGTCCTTGAAGTTGATCGTGCCGCTGTGTTCGCCGGTGACCTTTTTGCCGGTCCAGGAAATCAGGCTTTTTTTGGTATCGATCTTTTTAATTTGTGCCGAGAGCGTACCGAAGCAAAGGAGCAGTAGCGGTACAAAGAGTATTTTTTTCATGGGCTGCGGTTTTTAACTGTTATTCAGGCTCTTAAAGTTACTAAATAAAACCAACCTATGGTGGATTCGGGCTTTTTTTTTAAAAGCAAAACCCCGACAATTGCTTGCCGGGGTTTGCCTTTCATAGCAATTTAACCCATAGATTAGAACTGCAAAGTTGCGGTAATGTCGAAGTTGTCGTTGATGGCTTTGTCGCCAAGGTTGTCAAAGAAGCTTCCTGATCCGTATTTGATGTCGAATTTGGTACGGTCGATGCTTACTTTAGCAGTAGCGGTGTTTCCTTTTACCGTTACATCGAAAGTTACCGGATTGGTGGTTTCCTTGATAGTCAAATCGGCCGTTACGGTGTAAGTGCCATTGCCTTTGTCGGCGATTTTTTTGAAGACCAATTTAGAAGTTGGGAACTTTTCTGTCCCAAAGAAATCAGGTGATTTCAAGTGGCCTTCTAATTTTTCCTTGCCTTCGCCTGCTTTAAGGTCGGTTACGGTGATCGATGCCATGTCTACGGTGAAGGTTCCGCCGGTTAATTTTTTCCCGCTGAAAACCAGTGCACCTTCTTTGAGGCTTACATTTCCTGAATGTTGTCCGGTTACTTTTTTACCTACCCATTCTAATTTGCTTTTGGCAACGTCTACTTTTTTTGTTTGCGCCGATACGGCTGCGGTTGAAAAAGCTACCAATAAGGCGATTGCGATTGTTTTTAAATTTTTCATTGTTGAAATTGAATTTGGTTACTACTGATTATTAAGGATTAAATGATACTTACTTCGTTCTGAATTTCTCGAGCAATTCATTGAGTTGCACCAGTTCTTGCGGGATGAGGTTGGCCGCGAATTTTTCTTCGTGTTCGATGACTTTGGGATCGAGTGCCGTAAGGACGTCGAGTCCTTTTTGGGTAATGTGTACTTCGATTTTTCGGCGGTTCTCCGGGCAAACCTCGCGGGTCACAAAATCTTTGAGCAATAATTTGTCTACCAAGCGCGTAGTATTGCTGGTTTTCGCCAGCATGCGTTCCTGAATTACAAACATATTGGCTGGCTGGCCTTTCTGTCCTCTTAGGATGCGCAGTACATTGTATTGCTCGCTAGACACATCATACGGTTTTAAAATTTCGCTAAAACTGTCGTTGATTACGTTCTGGGTGTAAATGATATTGAGGACGGCTTTTTTGGCCTCGCTCATCTTTACATTCGATTTGATGATCTCTTCGATTTTCATATCTCCAAGTGTAAAAATTGTAGGTACAAATGTACAATGTTTTTTTATTTGTATATACAAGTGTTTATTAAATTTTTGTTAAACTACCCGCAACGGTTTTAAGATTGTTTAATTTTAGTGGGGCTTAAAATAAACGATATGGTAAGAGTGATTGTGTGGCTTTTTTCGCTTTCGGTAGCTGTTTCGGCTAACGCGCAGCAACCCTTAAAAGTCTACGTAAAGAACGGCGTAACGGTTAAATCTTATGATTTTAACGAATTAGCACCCTTACTCAACAAACAGAATGATACCACTTATGTCGTTAATTTTTGGGCCACCTGGTGCAAACCCTGTGTTGAAGAGTTGCCCCATTTTGAGAAGCTGCATGCGAATTTCAAGGATCAAAAAGTAAAAGTACTTTTGGTGAGCCTCGATTTACCCAAGCAAGTAGAAAGCAACCTGATTCCATACATTAGAAAGAAGCAATTGCAATCGTATGTGGTGCATCTAGGCGATCCTGACATGAACAGTTGGATCAATAAAGTGGATCCGCAATGGTCGGGCGCGATTCCCGCGACGATCATCTATAATGGGCGTAAAAGGAAATTCTACGAGCAAAGCTTCTCGTATGAACAACTCCAAACCGAACTAGAAAAAATCAAAAATTAACCATTAATTACATTACTATGAAAAGATTAAAAATGATTGCCGTAGCACTCGTGGTTGTTACCTTAAGTGCCTTTACGCCAAAAACGGCGCCGACGGGTTACAAAATAGGCGACGTGGCTACCGATTTTAGCCTCAAAAACATTGACGGCAGGATGGTTTCGCTCAAAGATTACCCAAACGCTAAAGGATTTATCGTCGTTTTTACCTGCAACCATTGCCCATTTTCTAAGGCATATGAAGACCGAATTGTGGCGCTCGATAAGCAATACAGCGATTTGGGTTATCCAGTCATCGCCATCAACCCCAACAACCCGGCCAAACAACCCGAGGATTCGTTTGAGAACATGCGCCGCAGGGCTAAAGAAAAAGCGTTTACATTCCCGTATCTGTTCGATGAAGGACAGAAAATTTACCCACAATACGGCGCCACCAAAACGCCACATGTGTATGTATTGCAAAAATCTGCCAAAGGCAACATCGTGAAATACATCGGTGCGATAGATGACAACTACGACGATGTGTCTGCAGTAAAAGAAAAATATGTAGAAAATGCGGTGAATGCGCTGCTTGAAAACAAGGAAATTTCGGTAAAGGAAACCAAAGCCATCGGCTGTTCTATTAAAGCTTAACTTATGAATTTAGACCAAAATGATTGGCTCAGCCAACTAGAATCCGACCCAAATGCTGTCATTCTTGACGTGCGTACCCAAAGTGAATGGGAAGAAGGCATCATCCCCAACGCCATCCATATCGACATCTATAAAGGACAAGGTTTCATTTATGAAGTAGACGCGCTAGACAAGTCAAAGAATTATTACGTGTATTGCAAAGCCGGCGGACGAAGCGCCCAAGCCTGTAGTATCATGAACCAATTGGGATTTGAAAATACCTACAATTTATTGGGCGGTATCATGGAGTGGGACGGCGAAGTGATCGCTCCCGAGTCCTGAGCGGTCTAACGAATGTCCCCGTAATTTCCTACGGATGGCGTAGTAAAAATACTTGAGTTGCTCTTTTCTCGATCTCCCGGCGCGAACAACGAGCGTCTTTTCACCGATAAGGCCAATCCTAACCTGATAACCATAAGACTTGTAAGAAATAGCCATGCCAAAGGCAACAGCAATCAACGCAAGCAATAGCAGCTTAAGCAGCAAATCGAGTTGCAGATCGTACACCAGCAACCAGGTAAAAACGAAGGCGGTGAGCAAGAACAGTAAGTTTAGCTCGAACCGCCTTTTTTTTATGAGGTTGATTTTCTTGATTTCGTCTATTTTGATTACACTAGAATCTTTACCATTGTGTACGACTACACGGCTATCGGACACAATCCCAATAGCGTTATTGAGGTGGTGTTTGTTGGTTTTGGTTGCGGTCATATTTGAAATCTTTACCATTTCAAATACGAGTTTGCGGATACTTTGGATTTAGCTATGGTCGATTTATTTTTTAGTAAAATCGAGGCCCAAAAATCCCCCCGAATTATTTGACCTGGCAGCAATGCTACCGGGAAAAACGCTTGTCGAAGAAAATGAGGCCGACATCACTCTGGCCGAAACGACCTGCAACAATATTATTTTTGACGCCATCCAAGCCGACGCAGCCTAAACGCAACTGTGTTTGTTGATTGAATCCCGCAACCTCTAAAGTACTTTTTTTTAGCTCAAACTGCGACCCGATATTGCCGGGAAAGGAAGTCTGATTTAAAACTGCAAACGCAGCCCCAAATTAGGGCTAAAGCCGAGTGCATAAGTGTCCACGCTTTCAATCGTATTGCGTTGTAGGTTCACGCGATAATACCGATTCACCTGATTGTCCTGGTCTAAAAGATTCCATAGGGAAAGGCTTGTGGTCAGGGCTGTGTTCGCGTTGAAACTCCAGGACCGCGAGGCCGAAAAATTGACCTGGAAAAAATCGTTGAGCCGCGCCGAATTGGCCTCGGTATAAGATATCTTCGGGCTCGCCGGATTGACCGGATCCACAATAATTCCTGCAGGCGGCGTATAAAGCCTGCCCGTATGCCATTTGGCGCCGAGCGCGAGTTTGAGTTTGCCGGATTCATAAGTTCCGGCCCAACCAACCGCATGCGAGATGGTGGTATTGTTAGGGAACTCGGCGGGCGAAAGGCGATCGAATCGGTACTGGTTGTTATTGAACGCGTAGGAGATCCAGGTGTAAAATTTCGGGAAACTTTTCTGCAGTAGCACTTCTGTGCCCCAAATACGGTAGTCGCCGGTTAATTCTGCAAACTCATATTGATTTTGAAAACCTTGGCTTTTGCTCGAAATTCCTTGGTTTTTTTTATAGAAATTGTCCACAGAGAGCAACCAGCGGTTATTCGAATAAGATACACCAAATGAGAGTTGCCCGCTTTTCTGTAGCGGAATGTCGCCACCATTGGCCAAAGCCCAACGTCTTTTTTCGATACCCAAAAAGTCCTGCTGCAATTCAATGACTTGCGAGAGCGATTGGCTTTTGGCTTCGGCGAGCAGTGAAAGTGTCCAGTGTTGGGTTATTTTTTGGCTTACAGACAGCCGCGGCTCTAGCCTAAATCGTTTGATTTTTTCAAAATAATTGCCGCGCAGTCCTAATTGGAGTTGCGTTTTTTCATCGCAGCTTTTGTACTGGCTTTCGGCGACAACGGCATGCGTACGCGATAGTTGACGGTCAATGCTAGACAACGTAGGATTGTCTATTTGACTCATGTCCTTAATCTGGATTTCATCCAATTGGTAGCCGATTGCCAACGAATATTTTTGACCCAGGACAAAACCCTCGCGAAGCTTAAATCCTTGGTTAAAAACACGGTTTTGCTGCCTGGTTTTACGGGTATTACCAGCTTGGTTTTCAGCGTCGAGCTCGTACCACGAAAAGTAGGCCTGTAATTGGGTCTGATGGCGCTGGTTCCATTGCGATTGCCAATGCAGGCTGGAACCAAAGTTCTTTTGGGAGAGGTAACTGTTTTTTTCTAAAAATCCGCTCTGCTGGATGAAATCTACCTGGTTCTCTAAGCCGATGCCATCAATGATGAGTTCATGTTTTTCGCCGATTTTCTGGTGGTATTGCAGCGAAAAATCATAAAAGTAAAAATCCCGGTTGGCTCCCACGGGCACAGTTTGGTCTTCATTGAGATCGGTTACGATATTGCTGCCGAAAACCCGATTTTCATATGCCTTGAATGCAGGGGTCTTGACGATGTCGGTGAAGGTACGCCGACCCGCAGCCTGTAGCGTAGAACGGTTGGAGAGCTTCACCTTTGAAAAGAAATTCGCGCTGATCATGTCTACCGCTACCGCATTGTAACAACTGTCTATCGATTGGGTATGCGACGACAGGTCTACGAGTGATGACACGCTTTCGCCGAAGAACGCCGAACTCCCGTTCTTAGAAATCCTGATTTTCGTGGTGACCATGGGGTTGAACGCAGAAATCAATCCAAAGAAATGGCTCGTCTGGAACATTCGGATGCCATTCCATAAAAAAAGGTTTTGATCGTGCGTGCCGCCGCGTACGTTGAGGTTCGACACCGTTTCGTCGATGCTCACCACGCCGGGTAATTGGTGCATGGTCTGGAGCACATCTGGCTCGGTCAAACCAGGCAATATACCAAATTTCCCTGGTTTTACTGTGACGGTTCCCGACGGACTTTTGCTGATCCCACTAGCCAGGTAGCGTTGCGTCTCGATGGTGGTGAGCTGTTGCGCAATCACTTTGAGCGCAATCTGAGGGCATTCGGGCACATACAAATCCTGCGGACTCAGTATTTTTGGCGTGTATCCTTGGTGCCGGATGCTGATGGTATTGGGTGTGAGTACCGGCAATTCAAAATAACCATTGGTGTTGGAGGCGGTTGTGATACCCAACGATGCAATGCTAATCGCGGCATGTTCAATCGGCGCACCCGTTTCGGCGTCGATGAGGTAGCCACACAAGGGCTTGTCCATTTTTTTGTCGTTGTAGACCGAGTAGTACTGCTGCGAGATTGCGGCAATCTTGAGGCGGGTGTTTTTTTGGATATACTCTAGTTTTTCCTGTAGGCCAAGTGTCGGTGCAGGCGGTAGCAATCGGTAAACGGCCAACTCTTCATCGATATAGCTAAAGCGCACGCCATGCTGCTGCGCCATCCCGCCTAGGATACTTTTTAACGGCTGGGTTTGCTGCGCCTGGCACAACAGAGAAAAAAGCAGCAATATGTACAGAAAATAGCGCACCCTTATGGCAACGGATTAAGGCTAATGGTATTTCCCGATTGTTTCAAATCGAGGTGGTAGGTGACCGCAATAATTTTGAGCGCCGCATCCAGGTCATTGCCCGGAATCGAGCCAGAAAACAATTGTTGGGTTTGCAACGCACTGTCAATAGAAACGTCATATTGCCTCTCCAATTCGGCGAGGACGGCGGTAAAAGAGGCGTTTTCAAAAAGCAGTTCGTAGCGCGTCCATTCGGGTGCGATGGCTTTTGTAGTAGCTAAAATCCTGTCGGATTCGTTAATGACGATGCGTTGTCCAGGAAGAATTATTTGTTGCGTCGTTGCTGAGGCTACGCTGACTTTGCCTTCGTAACAGGTTACTTCAAAACGGTTGTCCCTGGCCTTGACGTTGAATTGGGTGCCCAGCACCGTGACCGAGCCCAGGTTGGTTTCGACCGTGAATTTTTGCCCTTTGGCTACCTTGAAATAGGCTTCACCTTGAAGTGAAACCTCGCGGTTGCTACTCCAGTCCCAGGATTTGAAACTTGCCTGCGAACCGGCATTGAGCAAGACCTGCGATTGGTCGGGTAACGAGAAGGCATACATTTCTCCATTGCCGGCGGCATGCCTGGTGGGCTGTAAAAGATAAAAGCCGATCCCAAGCAATACTACAATCATTGCGGCAGCAGCAATCCATGTTTTGCGGTAGAACGGGATGACTTTGACCGGCGCGATTTTTTCGTGGGCGATAACGTGCGCCAGTATAGCATCATCGGCGGTGCGAGGCGACTGCAGTTTTTCAAAGTTTTGTTTCATTCGCAGCAACGTTGGGTATTCGGGACTGCGCTCGAGTTGCTGCAGTTCGGCCGCACTCAGGCTTTGGTCGAGCCAGCGGGCCAAAAACGTATCGTCTTTATAATTATCCATGGGGATCGTTGATTTCTTAAAGGACAAAATGATTTGTATTTACCCTACCTAAAGTGGTCTATTTGTTCGCGCATCGATAGCAAGGCACCGTGGATACGCTTTTCTACTGCTTTTTGGCTAATGCCAAGCATTTCGGCAATCTCGCGGTATTTCTTGCCTTCGATGCGGTTGAGTAACAAAGCGGTGCGTTGCGCCTGGGTGAGGCTGGCGATGGCTTTGTCGAATTTATCGCGAAACTCGGTTTCTTCCATAAGGTATTCGGGGCTGGCGTAATCGGTGGTGTCGTTGGGTTTGCTGTCGCGGTATTTCAATTCGACTTTTTGGTAGGCCAGCTCGTTGAGGCTGGCGTTGTTGGCCACGCGGTAGAGAAATGATTTGGGGAACCGCACTTCGGCACAATGTTGCCAGAGTTTGATAAAGGCATCCTGCGCGATATCATCTGCGAGATTGTCGCTCCCAAATTTAAAGTACAGGTAATTGCGCAGCGAATAGAAATTTTTTTTAAAAAACTGCGTAAAAACAATTTCGGTGCAAATGCCTTGTTTTTCAGGCTCTTCCATGAGTTGTTCTGTTTTATCTGTTGGTGAAATTACTAAAAAGTTAATTTTCTGGGTAGGGTAGATGATAAAAACTTTGTCCTATCAGCAAAGTTTAACCAAGCACTCTTTTCAAAGCGTTTAAAACGTCTTAAAAATTATAGCATGATGATCTGGAAATCCAACAATACGCGCACGCCAAAGTACTATTGCCTGCAGGCGGTTATTTGGTTGTTTATTGTGGTGCTGGTGTGGCTTATCGACAAGCGATTCGAAATTATTTAATATAAATCTTTAATAACTTAACTATGAAAACCTTCAAAATCTTACCTGTCCTCGCTGCTTTGTTTTTGCTTTCGGCTTCTTGCCAATCAGATGACAGCAACAACTCGCCGACTTTTCCGCAAAACTTACAGGCCATCAACAATGTAAACCAATCGGTACAGCAGGGTGCGTGGCGCATTACTTATTATTTTGATACCGACAGCGATGAGACCTCACGCTACACCAATTACACTTTTACATTTGGTTCGGGCAATGTGCTTACCGCGAGCAATGGCACCAATACTTACACGGGCACTTGGCTGGTCACCAACAGCAACAGCAATGACGACAATCCGCAAAGCGACCTCGATTTCAATATCGCTTTCTCAAGTCCGGCAAACTTTCAGGATCTTACCGATGACTGGGATATTGTAAGTTACACCGCGACGCGCATCGAACTTATCGACATCAGCGGCGGTAATGGCGGGACCGACCATCTGGTTTTTGAAAAAAATTAAACCTGCCGCAAGAGTTGTCCCATATCGAAGAGGCGATAACACGCCTCTTTTTTTGTACCCAAAAGTCAAGGATTATTTCAGAAACTTTACCTGAAATTGTATAAGGCGTAAAACCGATGTAGATGGTAAATTTACCCTAAACAATTAATTCTAAAGGCGATGCAAACCAATCAAGATCCCAACCAAAATCCCAGCGTTCACAAAAGTGAAAGCGAGGCAAAAACCAATGCCTTACATGAACACGAACCTACCATTAATGGAGCCGATCCCGCCGAAGAATGGGTCTAATCGCATAATCCCATCAACGTTGGCCAAAACAGCTACAATGATTATTTGGGCGATGAAAACCGCGACAGTAGCCACGATTTATCGATTGACCTTTCAAACGACAATCGATACCGCGATGATTTGGCCAAAGAGAAGGCAGATAAAGAACCCGCCATTGAACTGGGTCTTGTAAACCCGGACCACGACGATTTCGAACCCAAAAGAACAGGTAAATAAAAACGGGTTGAGGCCGAAAAGCTTCAACCCATTTTTTTAGCGTGGATCGCCATTACGGGGACTGTGGCATGGAAAGCCAATTGCCGGGACAGGCTAAAGAAAAACAGCTTCTCAAAAAAGTTCTTTTCATGTACCGCCAATGCGATAAGGTTGTTGTGGTGCGAATCTGCAAAGTCTAATGCCATTTCTTCTACGGCATTGGTGGCAAACATATGAAAGCTGATGTCGGCGCCGGCAAATTCCTCGCTCCATTCCTTGATGATGCGCGACTCGCTGCGATCGGGCGCGTCTTTGATTTGTAGTACATCGATGTGGGCTTTCAACGCTTCGGCAAAAGGTAACAGTTGTCGTAGGATTTTGAGGTAAGGTTTCTCGTATTTTACGAGCAGCAACAAGTTGACTACCGCAGGTAAACTCGCCGACGCCGGAATCGCCAAAACCATCCCCGACGCCCTGTTGATGACTTGCTCGGCCACGGTTCCTACGAATACCGCTTTGAGTCCGGTGGCGCCTTTGGTTCCCATTACGATACAATCGATATTTTCTGAAGCCTCGACTTCTAGTATTTTCTCGACCACATTACCGCGCTCCAGCACATGCGAAAGATTGACTTCGGTGGCGAGGTGTTTTTCTGCGAGTTGCTTGAGTTTGGGGACTTCGCTTTTATAATTTTCAAATTCCCCCCACTCGGCGATGTTATAATTTTGGGCCAGGAAAGGTGCGTATTCTGAATAGGGCATCACGTCTTCTGGATACACGTGTAATGTAATAATTTCTGCCCCGAGTTTTTTGGCCAGTTGCAAAGCGTACCCAAATGCGTGGAGTGAATTTTCAGAAAAATCGGTTGGAAAGAGTATTTTTTTCATGACTCAAACAGGTTATAATTTGAATCACAAAGCTAGGTTTGGCAGCGGCTAAAAACTATGATATTTATCAGGAATACAACGCAATAACTTGAGTTAATCGCTCATCCTGGCGAGCTTGCCACGGTCTTTGATGATGATTTTTTTACCGTTGAGCTCTATGAGCCCCGATTTATTGAAATCAGACAACAACCTAATGCAACTTTCTGTAGCCGTACCAATCATACTGGCAATCTCTTCACGTGAGAGTTGTAACTTTAGGGTTTTGTCTGTGTTGGCGCCAAATTCATCCTCGAGGTACAACAGCGTGTGGGCCAGCCTTTCCTTGACGGTTTTTTGGGCCATATCTACCATGAAGTTATCGGCTTCGCGCAAATCGCCGCAGATGGTTTTCATGACATTCATTGAGAAACGGTTGTTTTCATTGAAAAAAGCGAGCATCTCACTTTTGGGGATAAAGCAAACCTGCATGTCCTCGAGCGCTATGGCACTAAGGTTGGCCGGTTCATCGCTGATCATAGACCGTTGGCCCAACAGTTCGCCTTTCTTGACCAGATGCACGATTTGGTCGCGGCCGTTAGAGCTGAGTTTGGTCATTTTACACACACCGTCTTTCACACAGAAAACCCCGTTGATGTTCTCGCCTTCGGTAAAAATCGTTTCGCCTTTGCGCACAATCCGCGAGGTTTTGCAATTGGCCATCCTGACCAACTCTTCTTTGCTTAACGCTTTTAGTGAACTGAGTTCGAGTACCATACATTGCTCACATTTACTCATAATTAAAAAGGAATTTAGCTGCGACAAATGTACGTTTTTACATGACATATATCATATTTTATCAATGAATGTTGCCGCAATTTTGCTTCAGGTAAAATGAGCAGATTATGGATCATACTAAGTATTGTTTCCATTGTGGATTAGATATCGCACCCACCGAGTTGATTGTTTTTAGCGATAAAAATTTCTGTTGCAACGGTTGCAAGACCGTTTTTGAAATCTTCTCCCAGAATGGATTGGAATCGTATTACGATTTAGAAAAATCACCCGGCGCCACGCCATTATCCAACAGCAACAAGTACGATTTTTTAGACAACGAGAAAATCGTCAAGCGATTGTTGCAATTTGACGAGGGCAACACCCAGATTGTACAATTGAATATCCCGCACATCCATTGCAGTTCGTGCATTTGGATTCTTGAAAACCTCAGGAAACTCCGGCCAGAGATTTCATCCTCGCAGGTCAACTTCCATGAAAAAACGGTACGGATCACTTTCAATTCGCAAACCATCAGCCTTAAGGAATTGGTTTGCCTTTTGGGCGCTATCGGTTACGAGCCTTATATCTCGCTTGAAGATTACGACTCCGGGAAAAAATCAGAAGACAAAACCCTAACCTATAAGTTGGGCGTGGCGTTTTTCTGTTTCGGCAATATCATGCTGTTGTCGTTCCCCGAATATTTTGAGATGAAGGAATATTGGCTCGACCAGTACCGCGGTTTTTTCAGGCTGCTCATTTTTGGGCTTTCGTTGCCGAGTTTCTTCTATTCGGCCAGCGGTTATTACGTGGCGGCCTACAAAAGCATCCGGTCGCGCATGCTCAACATAGAAATCCCCATTGCGTTAGGTATTGTCATTATGTTCGTGAGAAGTGTCGTTGATATCACTTTTGATTACGGCCCCGGTTTTTTTGACAGCCTTACGGGACTTATCTTTTTTATGTTACTCGGCAAAATGTTCCAGATCAAAACCTATAGTTTTTTGAGTTTTGAGCGCGATTATAAATCGTATTTCCCTATTGCTGTCACGCGGATTACCGACGCCGGCGAAGAAAACATCCCCATCTACGAGATCAATCCCGGCGACAAATTACTCATCCGCAACCAGGAACTCATTCCCGCAGACGGTATCCTGGTATCGGCACACGCTGCCATAGATTACAGTTTTGTCACCGGTGAATCGGTACCGGTGATGAAAGAATGTGGCGATCGCATCTACGCCGGCGGCAGGCTCAACGGCGCACTTATCGAGATGGGCGTTCTGCAATCGGTGTCACAGAGTTACCTCACCCAATTGTGGAGCAATGAGGTGTTTGAGAAGAAAGCCAAAAGACAATTCCAGTCTATCACCGATAAGGTAAGCCATTACTTTACCCCAGTTCTGCTGGCGCTTGCCTTTGCGGGTTTTGGCTATTGGATTTTCAGAAATACAGACACCGCCTTTAACGTGTTTACCGCGGTACTCATCGTGGCCTGCCCATGTGCGTTGGCGTTGACGGCGCCTTTTACGCTCGGCAATATGTTACGCATATACGGCCGCGCCAAGTTCTACATCAAGAATGCCACGGTGATCGAGCAACTGGCCAAAGTAGATACGGTGGTTTTCGATAAGACGGGAACCATCACCTCTGGGAAACTATCGGCCATCACTTATGAAGGTAGTTATTTGTCGGACAATAAATTGGGTTGGATTAAGAATATCGTGCGCGCGTCTAACCATCCGTTGAGCCGCATGTTGTATGACTTTCTGCCCGAAGCGAAAAACCTTACGGTCGATAAGTTTGAAGAAATTGCGGGTTATGGCATCGATGCCCGCGTTGATGGGAATGCCATCCGTATCGGGTCTGCGGGTTTTGTTGGTGCAAAGGCCGATGTTTCATTGACACAGACCGTAATTTACATCAGCATCAACGGTATTGTAATGGGCAAATACATCTTCCACAACCAATACCGCGAAGGGCTTTCGGGCTTGTTTGCTGCGCTGCATCCGCGTTACGACATCCGCGTTTTGTCTGGAGACAACGAAGGCGAGCGTGCAGTACTGGAAACCTTGCTGCCCAAAGACACAATTATGGTTTTCAACCAGAAACCGCAGCAAAAGCTCGACTATATCAAATTATTGCAAATCGAAGGCAAGCGCGTGATGATGGTAGGCGATGGGTTAAACGACGCCGGAGCGCTCGCGCAAAGCGATGTGGGGATTGCCATTTCTGAGAATGTAAACGTCTTTTCACCGGCTTGTGATGCCATTCTCGACGCTTCGCAATTCAGCAGGCTGGGTGAGTTGCTGGCACTTTCCAAAAAAGCGATGCTTACCATCAAGTGGAGTTTCGGGCTGTCGCTGCTCTACAACGTAGTGGGATTGACCTTTGCGCTTACGGGCAATTTAATGCCACTCGTGGCGGCGATCATCATGCCGCTGAGTACCATCACCATAGTGAGTTTTGTCACGCTGATGAGCAATTGGTACGGGCGCCGCATCAAGCAGGCTGCAAATGTTGTAAAGTATGATAAATATCATGGTTTAGGCCAACCCCGCAAAGTAATTTTGAATACACAAATTTAAGGTATGAGTGTCATTTATCTATTAATCTCCATCAGCATTATTGTAGCGATTTGTTTCTTCATCGCCTTCATCAGGGCGGTTAAGACTGGCCAGTATGAGGACGATTATACGCCATCGGTACGCATGCTTTTTGATGACGAACTAACAAAAACTCCAGATAAACAATTACAAACCCAAGCAAAAAAACAGATTTAATTATGGAAATGCAACAGTTTTATTATGACAACAAAATTGTAAAAAAGTTCCTTTACGCCACGATCGTTTTTGGTGTAATAGGGATGACCGTCGGGCTATTGCTGGCGTTCTTTTTTCTATTCCCAAACCTTACCGATGGTATTTCGTTCCTGAGTTTCGGGCGCTTAAGGCCGTTGCACACCAACGCGGTCATTTTTGCTTTTGTGGGCAACGCAATGTTTGCGGGAATTTACTATTCGCTACAGCGGCTTTTAAAGGCGCGTATGTTCAGCGATTTTTTAAGCAACCTGCATTTTTGGGGCTGGCAACTCATCATCCTTTCTGCGGCAGTGACGCTGCCTTTGGGTTTTTCAACCTCAAAAGAATATGCCGAACTCGAATGGCCTATTGACATCGCCATAGCGTTAATCTGGGTGGTTTTCGGAATCAATATGATCGGGACCATTTTGCGCAGGCGCGAACGTCATTTGTATGTGGCCATCTGGTTTTACCTTGCTACATTTGTAACTGTTGCGGTATTGCATATTTTCAATAGTTTGGCATTGCCGGTATCGGCGCTCAAAAGCTACTCGGTATATGCTGGGGTTCAGGACGCGCTTGTACAATGGTGGTATGGGCACAATGCCGTGGCGTTTTTCCTTACCACGCCGTTCCTCGGACTCATGTATTATTTCGTGCCTAAGGCAGCCAACCGCCCCGTGTATTCTTACCGTTTGTCTATCGTACACTTTTGGTCGTTGATTTTTATCTATATCTGGGCCGGACCGCACCACCTTTTGTATTCGGCTTTGCCAAACTGGGCGCAAAACCTCGGCGTAGTATTTTCTATTATGTTGATTGCTCCGTCTTGGGGTGGTATGATCAACGGATTGCTTACTTTGAGAGGCGTTTGGGATAAAGTGCGTACAGAACCCGTATTGAAATTCTTCGTCGTTGCTATTACCGGTTACGGTATGGCCACGCTCGAAGGGCCCATGTTGTCGCTTAAAAGTTTCAACGCCGTAGCCCACTTTACCGATTGGATTATTGCCCACGTACACGTTGGCGCAATGGCCTGGAACGGATTCATGGCGTTTGGTATGATTTACTGGTTGATTCCCCGTATGACCAAAGGGCCTTTGTTTTCTACCAAACTGGCGCACGTGCATTTCTGGATTGGTACCTTGGGAATCATTATCTATACGCTTCCGATGTATGTGGCCGGATTTACCCAGGCTTCTATGTGGAATCAATTCAACCCAGACGGAACTTTGACTTACGGAAACTTCCTTGAAACCGTTCAGCAAATTATTCCTATGTATTGGATGCGTGCCATTGGTGGAACCATGTACATCATCGGTATGTTCATCTTGGTTTACAACATCATCCGCACGGTTAGGGCCAATGCTGCTATCGCTGATGAAGCTGCCGAAGCACCTGCTTTAGAGCCAATAACCACTGGTCGAATCAAAGGCGAGAAATTCCACCCTTGGCTCGAAAGACGTCCAATCCAATTGACGATTTTGGCTACCGTTGCCATCCTGATTGGAGGAATCATACAAATTGTCCCAACCATCATGGTTAAATCGAATATCCCAACCATTGCCAGCGTAAAACCTTATACGCCGCTTGAACTCGAAGGCCGCGATTTGTACATCCGTGAAGGTTGTGTGGGTTGTCACTCGCAAATGGTACGTCCGTTTAGAAGTGAGGTAGAACGTTACGGGCCGCAAGCCAAAGCCGGAGAATTCGTTTACGATCACCCATTCCTATGGGGATCTAAAAGAACCGGTCCCGATTTGCTTCGCGTGGGCGGAAAATACAACGACAACTGGCATTTCAACCATATGTGGGATCCGCAATCAACCTCTGCCGGATCAATCATGCCGGGTTACAAATGGCTGTTCGACAACAAGGCACTCGATATTTCTAACATCGCCGGTAAAATGAAAGCCATGCAAACCCTCGGCGTTCCTTATACCGATGCCGATATCGCCAATGCCAACGCCGCGATTGCCGAGCAAGCCAAAAAAATCGAAGCCAACCTGCATACCGATCCCGACTATGTAAAAAGTTATGACGAAAGCAGGCAGAAAGCGGCCGCGAGAGGCGAAGCATTCGTACCGATGGAACAACGCGAAATCGTAGCGATGATTGCCTACATCCAAAGGCTGGGAACCGACATTAAAGTGAAAGACAACCAAAAAAACTAAGCCATGTTTGAAGCTATAAAACACAATATGGAGACCATTGCAGGAGTTGCGATCTATCCGATTATCTCTTTGCTGATATTCTTTTTCTTCTTCGTGGCGCTAGGATATTGGGTTTTCTCCTATAAAAGAGAAAAAATCATGGAGCTCAGCAATTTGCCATTAAACGACAACCAAAACGATCACCCTTTAAATTCTGAAAAATGAAAAAGTTCTTTCCTGCCTGGGTACGGGTACCATTAATTTTCTTTTCCGTTTTTGCGGCTATGGAGTATTTTACCGATTCTGGCGACCGTCCGGCGTTTATAAAATTCCCGATGATATCGGTGTTCCTGTTCGTATTCCTGTTCCTGCTGATTGCCATAGAAGTTGTGGTCAGTGCCGTAGATAATGTGATGTATCAATTGCTCAGCGACGAGCAAAAGAAGCAATTGACAGAAGTGTCCTCGATAGACATCAGCCTTACCGACTCGCCGACTTATAAAAAAATAATGAAATGGCTCACCAAATCTGAGCCGGTAGAAAACAACGAATTCCTGCTGCTCGACCACAATTACGACGGCATCAAGGAGCTTGACAACAAATTGCCGCCCTGGTGGTTGTACCTCTTCTATGGCTGTATCATTTTTGGCGCAGTTTACTTGGTTCGTTACGAAATCATGGGTGGCGACAACCAGGAGATGGAACTCAAGAAAGAGATGGCACTTGCCAAAGAAGAAGTGGCCAAATACATGCTCACCGCGCCAGACCGTATGGATGAAAGCAAAGTGACCAAACTTACCGAGGCTGCCGATTTGGCCGCAGGAAAAGAAATTTATACCAACGTGTGTGCGGCTTGTCACCGGGCAGACGCAGGAGGCCAGATTGGTCCTAACCTTACAGACGAACATTGGATTTTTGGCGGCGACATCAAAAACGTGTTCCACACCATTTCAAACGGTGGCCGGGACGGGAAAGGGATGGTCGCCTGGAAAGCTACCCTGAAACCGACACAGATTCAACAGGTTGCGAGCTACATCTTGTCGCTTCAGGGCAGCAATCCTAAAGATGCCAAAGCACCCGAAGGAGACCTCTGGACCGAGCCCGCAGGAGCAAAAACGGTAGCAGTAGCCGACCCCAATACCGCAGCGCCCGAACCTAAAAAACCATAAAAATGTCAACCAATACCGGAGGCGAAACCTTCAGGGATTCCATCGGCACCATAGACGATGAAGGGAAAAGGAAGTTTCTTTTCCCTAAAAAACCCAGCGGGAAATTTTACAAGTACCGCAAAATAGTAAGTTATTTTCTGCTGTTGATCCTCGTTGCGATCCCGTTCGTGAAGGTCAACGGCAACCAATTGATGCTGTTCAACGTCCTGGAACGCCGGTTCAATATCTTCGGGTTCCCGTTCTGGCCCCAGGACTTTTACATCTTTGTGCTCGTGATGATCACCATGGTGGTCTTTGTGATCCTGTTTACGGTGGTTTTTGGGCGCATTTTCTGCGGATGGATTTGTCCGCAGACGATTTTCCTCGAGATGGTTTTTAGGCGCATCGAATATTGGATAGACGGTGATCGCGGTGCGCAGATCAGGCTCGCCAAACAAGAATGGAACGCCGAGAAAATCCGCAAGCGCTTACTCAAATGGACCATCTTTTTCATTTTCTCATTCCTGATCGCCAACATCTTCCTGGCTTATGTGATTGGTAGCGATGCGCTGTGGCTCATGATGGAAGACGGCCCGGTAAACCAATCGGCCAATTTTATCGCGCTCCTCATTTTTACGGGCGTATTTTATTTTGTTTTTGCGTGGTTCCGCGAGCAGGTTTGTATCATCGCTTGCCCTTACGGAAGGTTGCAGGGTGTACTGCTCGACAACAAATCGATCAATGTGGCCTACGATTTTGTGCGAGGTGAAAAAGAAACCGGCCGCGCCAAGTTCAACAAGAAAGAAGATCGCGCCACGACCGGAAAAGGCGACTGCATCGATTGTATGCAATGTGTGCATGTTTGTCCTACGGGAATCGATATCCGAAACGGGACGCAGCTCGAATGTACCAATTGCACCGCCTGTATTGACGAGTGCGATACTATTATGAAAAGCGTGGGCTTGCCGGTAGGCTTGATCCGTTACGCGTCCGAAGACGAAATCGAGAAGAAAGAAAAGTTCCGTTTTACGGCGCGTATGAAAGGTTATACGGCGGTTTTATTGATTCTATTTGGGATCCTCAGCGGATTGCTCTTGCTGCGCAATGATGTCGAGGCCGAAGTTTTGCGACTGCCCGGACAGTTGTTCCAGCACAAAGGGGAAAACATCAGCAACGTATACACCTACAAGATTGTGAACAAAACGGTGCATGAATTTAAAGACATCCATTTTGAACTACTCAACTCCAAAGGAACTATTAAACCGGTAGGCAAAGCGCATTTTACTGTGCCCAAACAAGGCATTTCGCAGGGAACGCTGTTTATAGAAATCAACCAATACCTGCTCGATGGCGACAAAACCAAACTCAGGATTGGGGTTTATGACGGTAAGAACCTCATAGAAACCACCAAGACCAACTTCCTGGGACCGAGAAGTTTTAACTAAAAAAAGAAATCATGAAAATCAATTGGGGAACTTCGATCGTCATTGCCTTTGTACTGTTTATGTCTTTCATCTTTTATTTCATCATAAGGGTGCAGAGCGATGCCAAATACCATAACGAATTGGTGGTAGAGGAATATTACAAACACGATGCGCATTACAGTGACGAATACGCAAAGGTGCAAAATGCGCAGGATTTGCAACAGAAGCCTTTAATCTCTAACACAACAGCAGGGGTGAGTATTCTGTTCCCTAACACATTCAATCCCCAGAAAATTAAAGGCAAAGTGTCCCTTTACCGGCCGTCTGCAAAGAAGATGGATTTTGAGCGTCCCGTTCAATTATCCGGATCCACACTGCTCATACCTAAAAGTGAATTTGTGGGCGGCAATTGGGACATGACCCTTTCGTGGGAATACGAAGGAAAGTCCTACCTCATGAAAGACAAGTTATACATCAACTGATGCTGTATTCGGCTATTTTTTTGGGACTGATCAGCAGCCTGCACTGCGTTGGCATGTGCGGGCCCATTGCCATGATGCTGCCCGTTGCCCGCAGCAATCCAAAAAAGAAAGCCTTACAATTACTCGCATACCACGCTGGGCGCATAGGATCTTATGCCGCAATCGGGCTGCTTTTTGGCTGGATCGGCCAAGGTCTTTATCTCGCCGGAGTCCAGCAGCGACTCTCCATTTTCGCCGGAGTTCTGATGATTACCATTACCGTGGTTCCAGAAAGTACTTTCGCCAAATACAATTTTTCACGCCCCATATATAAGGCTGTTTCGGCTTTAAAATCCATGCTTGGTAGCCAATTCAGGAATCAGTCTTTGCAGGGCATTTTTACCATCGGGTTGCTTAATGGGTTGTTGCCGTGCGGAATGGTTTACGCGGCGCTGTTTGGTGCTCTGGCCATGCAGCACGTTACCTTGGGCAGTTTGTATATGGCGCTTTTTGGGATTGGGACCATCCCACTCATGAGTAGCGTGGTTTATATGCAACAATTCCTTACACAACCGGTGCGCAATAAAATCCAGAAAATCATCCCGTATGCCATGACGCTAATCGGCGTGCTGTTTGTATTGCGTGGCTTGGGTTTGGGGATTCCTTATATTTCCCCATCAGAGACAGCGTTGTTTGTCAAAGCCACACCAACCTGTCATTAATTCCGTTTCCTCGTTTTTTATTGAATTACTCTTAAGTGAATCTTAAGGGTCTTCCTGCAATAGCAATAAGCTAAAACCGTTATTTTTCATAAATATTTTAACCTATGAAACTCTTCATTGCCTTCATCCTTTTGGCCTTGCCCATCCAGTGGGAACCCAATTTTGAAAACGCCAAAAAAACGGCCAAAGAAAAACATGAATTGATCCTGCTCAATTTCTCGGGATCCGACTGGTGTGGTCCCTGCATCTTGTTTCGACGCGACTATCTCGAGAACGAAGCTTTCGGTCAAATGGCGGCCGATCATCTCGTTTTGGTCAATGCCGATTTTCCGCGCAAGAAGAAAAACACCGGCAGCCCCGATGTTGTGGCGCGCAACAAAGCGTTGGCCGAAATCTACAACAAGGAAGGCAGTTTCCCGCTCACCTTATTGCTCGATGCCGACGGCAAGGTAATCAAAACCTGGCACGGCAAACCCGATGCTCCGGTAGCCCAATGGACGGCCGAAATCAAAGCCATCTGCGATGCCAGAAAGTAACGTTCTAGAAATGCAGTCGTATTCGCGTTCGCTCAAACTCATGGGTAACAATTTTACCCTTACCGTTGTAGACGAAGACCAGGTAGCAGCCGGGCAGCATATCGATGCAGCGGTGGCTGAGATTTCACGTATAGAACAATTGCTCACCACCTTCAAGCCCGAAAGCCAAACCAATCAGATCAACACCAGCGCGGGTATCGCTCCGGTTGTTGTAGATCGCGAAGTTTTTGAGCTGATCGAACGCAGCATCGCTATTTCGACTTTAACCCAAGGTGCTTTCGACCTCACTTACGGCAGCATAGACAAAAGCCTTTGGAATTTCGACAAGTCGATGACCGAATTGCCCTCGGCTGCGACCGCGCTAAAAATGGTGCATTTGATCAACTACAAAAATATCCTCCTCGACAAAACCAACAGCAGTGTTTTCCTTAAAGAAAAAGGCATGCGAATCGGTTTTGGCGGAATCGGGAAAGGTTATGCCGCCGAAAGGGCGAGGAAAATCCTCATTGACAGGAACGTCTCCAATGGTATCATCAATGCCAGCGGCGATTTGACCACTTGGGGAAACCAACCCAACGGAAAGCCCTGGACCATCGGTATTGCCAACCCCGATTACCCGGAAGCAGCATTTTCATACATCGACATCTCCAATAAAGCCGTGGCCACTTCTGGGAATTATGAAAAATTCGTGATGATTGGCGGCAAAAAATATTCGCATACGATAGACC